>JAAUYL010046815.1_pt1 | contig 12674 bp, 6 predicted proteins | sample 7278011 | NCBI WGS metagenome assembly JAAUYL01 (sample SAMN14350225, study PRJNA611818) | marine sediment metagenome | isolation source: surface marine sediment (1.8m) | place: French Polynesia: Moorea | collected 2018-08 | reverse complement strand
GTGACACTTCGCGAAGTGTCACTACAAGGATTTTGTAACTGGTCAGTTATTTCCGCCATTTTGCACTAGGATATTTCCTTATACATATTCCGTTGCGGTTTTCCTTGAGGTAATTATCCATTAATCAAAAGCCTTTCAGTATAATTAATAATTAATAATTAATAATTAATAATTAATAATTAATAGACCTCTGGTGGAAAAGAGGGAATAGTAGGGACGTTGCATGCAACGTCCGTACAGAGTAGGGAATAGTAAACTGTGAAAGGGTTTCAGAATTTAGAAATGTCAAGAGCCTTAATGCGTAGCGCTATAGTGTTTCTCAAGGTAATGAAGTATACTTGTTTTTCTTATTTTCTATTCCCGGTTTCCCGAATTACTACTAATAACAGAAGTTGCATGCAACTTCCCTACCTACTCCCTAAAAATATTGTAAAATTAAAATATATATCCCCATCTTTAATTAGGTTTGGCTGAAAAAGTCCGATCTTGTTGACTAACTACGTTAATAGCATTTTTGCTTAGAGTAGGAATTTTTTTATACAAGGCTTCTAGCAGCAGTTAATTGACCCTAAAAAAAAATATATATAACTGAAATTAATCTGATATAATTGTAGTAATACATTTTGTGTAATGAAACAAAACTAGCTAAAACTCAAATATTAAAAATTTGGGATACTTAACTTTCAACTTGCTTCAAAAAAATTAAAATTAAGAATTATCTTTTCTTTGATAGGTTTGTAGAGACGGAGCTGGTTGGTGAAAGTATCCCCATTCAATTTTCCCAACTTTTGTGTTGCTTGTTCTTTTTTCAATACCTATTAATTAAAGAATGATGATCGATCATAAATCTCTCAAAAATAATTGGTTTAATAGTATTGCAGTTCGCTATTTAGGAATAACAAGTCTGATATTAATCGGCATTAACTTAATAACAGAAGTCGTCTTAATCAAACACAACTGGCAATGGCAAATAGAGAAACTAGACCAAAAAGCTAAGGATGAACTCCAGTTGTTAATTGCTATCACTGGGGAAGATATCGTCAAACCAGACTCCCCCATCCTGGAAATATTGATGAAACAAACTATTCTTGACCGGGATATTATTTACAGTGCTGTTGTTAATTACGAAGGAAATCTGGTCAAAGGTTATATCGATTTAGAAAATCCCGAAATCGCTAGCTTTATTAAAAATAATAACTTAAAAAATAACAGTAATTTCCAAATTATTAATCATCTCAAAACAAAATCTCATATACATGAAATTAATTCTCAAATTATTAACAATGATAAATATATTGCCGAATTAAGAGTAGGTGTTTCACTAGAACAGATTAAAACAGAATTATTCCAAAATGCTGTTAAAACACTAAGTATTTCTCTCCTTATCAGTGGCATTTTAGTAATAATCATCATGATTATGTTTCAGCGACAGGTAGGTATTCCATTACAAAAATTAACCAAGCTTGCCCAAGGACTAGCAGAAGGAGAATTAGACCAAAACTCTGATATTAAACACAATGATGAAATGGGTATTCTCCACGGTAGTCTAAACCAAATAGCTACCCAAATTCAACAGACTTTAGCAAATTTAAGACAGCAAATAATAGAACGGGAACAAGTAGAAATTGCTTTGGTAAAACACGAAGAGCAATATCGTTCTGTGATTGAGAATATTCATGAGGTGATTTTCCAAATAGATATAACGGGTTTATGGACATTTCTGAATCCTGCTTGGGAGAAAATTACTGGGTTTACGGTAGAAGAAACTCTGGGAAAAAGCTTTTTTGAGTACATTCATCCAGAAAACCGCCAAGATGCGATAGAGAAATTTCAAGGTTTAATACAAGGTAGAAAATTAGACTTTGAATGTGAAATACTCTATCTTACTAATGGCAAAGGGGTCTGTTGGGTTGAAATGCTGGCCAATATCGTGCAAGATAAAAATGGGACAATTATTGGGGTATCTGGCATTCTTAACAATATTACCCAACGCAAACACGCCGAGGAAGCTTTGGAACTAATTCAGTTTTCTTTAGATACAGCTATTGATGCAGTTTATTTTATGGGTCCTGATGCTAAATTTTTCTATGTAAATGAAACTGCTTGTCAGACTCTAGGTTATTCCCAAGCAGAACTTCTCAAAATGAGTGTTTGGGATACTGATGCTATATTTTCATCTCAGGAAAACTGGAGGCAACATTGGCAAGAATTGAAACAAAGTGGTTTTTTGAGATGGGAAGGTGCTCAGAAAAATAAGGAAGGTGAGATTATTCCAGTAGAGATTAGTGCAAATTATCTAGAATTTAATGGTAAAGAGTACAATTGTGCCTTCGTTCGAGATATTAGGAAACGCAAAGAAATAGAACAAGAAAAGCGAGCAGGAGAATCTGCTATTCATGCCTTGTACAAAGTAGCTTCTGCACCAAATCTGAACTTTGACCAAAGAATACAAGGTCTTCTAGCATTGGGAAGAAAATATTTTAAATTTGAACTGGGTTTTCTGGGAAGTATTCATGGCGATCGCTACAAAATCATTGCTGTGCAAAAGTCAAAGCAGGTTGAATTTTTAGTTAAACCAGGAGATGAGCTTGATTTAGACAAAACTTTTTGTGGTGAAACTTTTCGTTCGGGAAAACTGATATGTTTTGAATCTGCTCAAGAATCAAAATGGTGTGAGCATCCTGCTTACGATGGTTCTGGTTTAGAAGCATATATAGGTACTCCTGTGGTAGTGGGAAAAGTGCCTTATGGTGTACTTGGTTTTGCCAGTTTCAGTAAACGTACTAAACCATTTAAAGATAGCGATCGCCAAATTATAAAACTAATGGCTCAGTGGGTAGGCAATGAAATCGAACGTCAGCAAGCAAATAGAGCGCTAGAAAGAGAACTGCAACGGAGCAAATTGTTGAGGAAAATTACCCAAGAAATTCGCCAGAGTTTAGATGTTCAAACAGTTTTTCAGACAACGGTTAACCAAGTAGGTGCTGCTTTTAAAGTAAATCGCTGTGTTATTTTTGACTATATTGCCAAGGAAACACCAGAAATAACTTTTGTCAGTGAATATTTAGAATCAGGACATCAGTCTTCACTAAAATTCAACGTTCCAGTTATAGGTAATCCTCACGCTGAAAAAGTTTTATCCCAAGACCAAGCAATTTCTACTTCCAATGTATATACCGAACCATTGCTCAAACCAATGGCAGATTTATGTCGCCAGATAAATCTCAAATCCATGTTGGCAGTGCGAACCTCTTATCAAGGAAAAGCTAATGGTGTTATAGGATTACATCAATGTGACTCTTTCCGTGAATGGACGACAGAAGAAATTGAATTATTTTCAGCAATAGCAGAACAAGTCGGTATAGCGATCGCTCATGGTCATCTGTTACAGCAAGAAGTTCAGGGACAACAAGAGTTAATTCTCAAAAATCGTGCTTTGGAGGAGGCGAAAAAAGCAGCAGAAGCAGCAACCAAAGCTAAAAGTGAATTTATTGCCACAATGAGTCACGAACTTCGGACTCCTATGAATGCTGTGATTGGTATGACTGGTTTGCTTCTAAATACGGAGTTACAACCTGAGCAAAGAGATTTTGTGGAAACTATTCGTGCAAGTGGGAATGGTTTATTGACTCTCATTAATGAGATCCTCGACTTCTCGAAAGTTAATTCTCAAAGATTAGAGTTAGAAAAACAAACTTTTGATTTACAACAATGTATTGAGGAAACGTTGAGTTTGTTAGCTGTAAGAGCGCAAGAGAAAAATATAGAGTTAGTTTATGCGCTCGAACCTCAGACACCCCGGATGATAATTGGAGATGTTGGTCGTGTGCGACAAGTTCTAGTAAATTTACTCAGTAATGCCATTAAATTTACTGATGCTGGGGAAGTAACGGTTCGCGTGCAAGCATCTTTGGTGGAGCAAATTAGTAATAATGATATTTACGAATTTCAATTTGCTGTGCAAGATACTGGTATTGGTATTGCTCCAGAGAATATAGAATACTTGTTTAAGTCTTTTACTCAGGGTGATTCTTCAATTACTCGTAATTATGGTGGTACTGGTCTAGGTTTAGCAATTAGCCAACAGTTAGCTGAATTGATGGAGGGTAAAATCTGGGTTGAGAGTGAATTGGGTCGAGGTTCAACTTTCTACTTTTCAATACTTGCTCCATCTGTTGTACAAACAACGGATATTAATGAAGAGGCAAAGCAATATTTAGCTAAAAAACGATTACTCATCGTAGACGATAATGCAACTAACCGACAAATGCTGACTATACAAGGGGAGTCTTGGGGAATGTTAACTTGGGATGTTGAGTCTGGTGCTAAAGCTATTGATTTAATTAATCAGGGAATAAAATTTGATTTGGTAATATTAGATAGGTCAATGTCTGAAATGGATGACTGCACTCTAGCTAAAACAATTCGCGAACAGACTTTAGGTCAGAATTTACCTTTGGTGCTTTTGGGTAATTTGAAAGAATATAAATTGCCAGAAAAATGTCAAGATATTAATTTTGCTGCAGTTATTAATAAACCAATTAGAGTATCTGTACTTTATCAGACTTTGATTAAGATTTTTACAGCAGAAAAAACCGATGTCGAAAAGTTGTCTACTGTCTCAGAAACTGAAGTTAAGTCAGTAGAAAAACTGCGAATATTGTTGGCAGAAGATAATGTAGTTAATCAAAAGGTTGTCCTGCTACAGCTAAAGCAGTTAGGATACGGAGCAGATGTGGCAGCAAATGGCATAGAAGTTTTAGAAGCTTTGCAACGTCAGCCTTATGATGTGGTGTTGATGGATGTGCAAATGCCGGAAATGGATGGATTGGAAGCTACTCGTATTATTCGTCAGCAATGGTCGCCTGAATTATGCCCCCAGATTATTGCTATTACTGCTAATGCTATGGCAGAAGAGCGGGATAAATGTTTGGAAGTTGGCATGGATAATTTTATCACTAAACCTATGAAAGTTCCGGAGTTAGCCCAAGCACTACAACAAGCTTGCAGAATTGATATAGACATAACAAGATGGAAAAATATTAATGATACAAAGACTAATCAACAATTCAGCAAGAATATTAAAAAGGATTCTCTAATCAAGCCTAAATCAATGTTAGATGTGACAATGTTAGAGTCAATTATCAGTATGGGAGGCAAGGAACTTTTAGGTGAAATTATTGAAGATTATCTCAATTTTGCCCCTAGTAGGTTAGCAGCAATTCGAGAGGCAATTGTAGCTGATGATGCTAATAAATTACGAATGACTGCTCATGTTCTACGTTCTAGTAGTGGTAATCTCGGAGGAGTTACTTTAGGGAATATATGTAATCAATTGGAAAATTTAGGACGTAAAAATACTACTATGGGAGCAGCAGAAATTTTTCCTTTATTAGAAATTGAGTATGAACAATTAAAACAGGGATTAATTAATTTTAAATCTACTAAAAATATTGATTTTTCAACTCCTCAAGAAACTTCTGTAACTAGAAATATTTCCTCTGATACTAGCAGTGAATTTGTTGATACTATTGAGTATCAAAGTCAGGATGATTCTGTTTTAGATTTAACAGTTTTAGATTCTATTCGCAACAGTCAAATAATTGAAGATTATTTACAAAATTCTCCTCATCAGATGGAACTAATTTTCAATGCAATTGCAATCAATTCTACTGAAGATTTAAAACTAGCAGCCCAAAGTTTAGGAACTAGTAGTTCTAAGATAGGGGCGATAAATCTTGCTAGTTTATGTGAGAAATTGAGCAATTTATCTGGTTCCGATCTAATCATAGAAGGAACTGATTTGTTGTTACAAGTTGATGGTGAATATGAAAGAGTAATAGAAGCTTTAAAACACAAATTATAGCTGAAGTTAGAATTAATTCCTGACTGAGTTTGAGAATTTATAAATGTCCGCGCCCCATTTGCGTAGTGCTGTATGCTGAATCTAATAAAAAGATTAGCGTTGCTGATGTAGATATGATATCAAATTATGAATATAAACTTTGAATGGGTATGATATAAATATCCATTCTTTAATAATATTAATTATTATTAGTTATCAGCAAGATATAGCAATCCTATTTTATACCAATTCCCAAAAGCATTGCTATACTTATGCCGCACTTCAGTTATTAAGTAATTAATACAGGAAAAATCACCATGCTTGCTAATAATAGCCCAGTTAATGTTTATTATTTTTATATTTACTCCTCCCCACACTCCCCACACTCCTCCACCCGATCGGGTATAGCATTCTTTTTAATAAATGGTATTATTCGTGTCAAAAATATTGCCACGTTTTGGAGATAGAGAATAGGGACTGATTAATTGTTACAACCTATGCGCGGATTGTCATATAGTAGTCACCATTCCTATTATAATATTTTCAAATTCTATTACCGAAAAATTAAGGTTTAAAACCTATCCTTTCAAGGAAAAAAAATTCTTTTTAACCAATCCTCTTCTTTTTAACTAGCTATTAGCTTTTAGCATTCAGCTAGCCTCCTGCGGAGGAACTGCGTTAACAGCTTTTTGAGCTTGGGTAAAACATCCCCTGCTTCTATAAGCAGGATAGTGCGCGGAGGGGTTTAAATCCCCTTCTAAACGTTTACTGCTGAGTGGCTGAGTGGCTGATTGCTGATTGCTTTTTTAAGAATAGGTAATTATTAATTATTAATTATTAATTGTTAATTATTGAACTTAGTCACAGGAATGATTTAACTTTGAACTCTTGCTATATGAGTCTCAGCAACTTTTTAAATAGAGTTGATATAATAGCAAAAATTCAATAAAATTAAGATTAATTGTAAGTCTTGAGATGTGGTATGCAACGACCAATTGGTATCGATTTATTTGCTGGTGCAGGAGGTATGACCCTTGGCTTTGAACAAGCAGGATTTGATATACCTGTTTCTGTGGAGTTAGACCCTATTCACTGTGCTACTCATAAATTTAATTTTCCCTTTTGGTCGATATTATGTCGCAATCTTGTTGATATTACTGGAGATGAAATTAGACAGTTATCAAATATTCAAAATAGAGAAATTGATGTAGTTTTTGGGGGTCCTCCATGTCAAGGCTTTTCCATGATGGGAAAACGCACCTTAGATGACCCACGCAATGCACTTATATCTCATTTTTTTCGGTTAGTTTTGGAGTTAAAACCTAAGTATTTTGTGATGGAAAATGTTCAAGGATTAACTGTGGGAAAATACCAAATATTTCTTCAGGAAGTGCTTGATAAATTATCCAAAAATGGTTATCAAGTTCAGCAACCTTATCAAATCCTAAATGCTGCTCATTATGGCGTACCCCAAAATCGGGAAAGATTATTTATATTAGGATGTCAAAATGGTTTAATATTACCAAATTATCCTCATAGTCAAACAGATAAAAAATTAGAAAACTATATAACTGTTTGGGATGCAATAGGAGATTTACCCGAAGTTGAAAAATACGTTGAATTATTAGAAAAAGATTGGGTAACAGCAGAAAAAGATTATGGTAAACCAAGTAAATATGCTAGAAAACTGCGTAGTTTGAAACGTTTGAATAATGATTATTCTTATAAACGTGAATACGATCGGACAATATTAACCTCTAGCTTACGCACAAGACATACACCAAAATCAATAGCAAGATTTAGTGCGACAGCTCCCGGAAAAATTGAACCAGTAAGTCGCTTTTATAGACTTAATCCTAACGGTATTTGTAATACACTCAGAGCAGGAACACCAAGTAATAGGGGTGCATATACTTCTCCTAGACCAATACATCCATTTACACCTAGATGTATCACAGTTAGAGAAGCAGCAAGACTACATTCATATCCTGATTGGTTTAGATTTCATGTGACAAAATGGCATGGTTTTAGACAAGTTGGTAATTCAGTTCCACCACTATTAGCAAAAGCAGTTGCTCAAGAAATTATTCATGCTTTAAATATTCAGCCACTTAAACCTAGAAGGAAAAAATATAAGTTAGAAAAATCAGAAAATTTAGCGCTCAATATGTCTATAGCTACCGATCTATATGGTGTCGATAGACATACTATTGCACCAAGAAGGAGAAAATAAAAATTAAATAATTAATTGATAATTAATCCTTGGATTTATACAGCGTTTTCCCTTGTTATGAGGTACAAAACTTTAGGTTTGAGGGAACAGGGAACACTTAACTGGGAACAGGGAATAGAAAAGAAGAAAAACAACTGTACCTCATAACTTCTAATTAATAATACAAAATTAATATGAAGTTGCATAAAATAAAATTTTAATCAGAGTTGACTGTAGATGAAAGATAGGCAAGTTAATGAATTCATAATTCTGTACAACCTCACATAAAATTGGTATAAGTAATACCAAATTCAACAAATTCAAAAAAGGTCGTTATAGTAAAAAAAGAGTAGGGGGAAATAATTGATGATTTATGTACGATAATTGATTTGATTTTTGATTATCGCAGATGTCTAATAAAAACAATAAAATTTATCGCAAAGTAAAGATTTGTTTGCAAAATAGACTGATGATGAATCTTAGACTAGGAAGTTTTTTTTCCACTGCTGTCTGCTACCTATGATAATTTACTTTCATATTCCCATACACAATCAAAGATTAATAAATATCTGTTTGTGTAATATCCTCATTTACAAAGGAAGTTTGAGGAAAATTTTTATTAGTTAAAAATATTTCTTTCTTAGATAACTCATCTTTTTTATCCGCAAATTCAGAACCTAATTCTTGAGTCCAAATTTTAATTTTAGGTCCAGAACTACCAAATCTAATAATCATTTCATTTACCACCGATCTTTGAATAATTGGTCGATCATCTACATAAGTACCATTAACACCAAAATTGACGATCATCCAACCAGACCGATCTTCCCAAAGTTCTGCATGATAACGAGAAACTATAGCACTGTAAACTATTACATCATTATCACTTGCTCTACCTATACGAATTAATGATTTTGCTTCCCAACTCCAATTTTGAACAGGAACTAATTGAGTTGGATGTAATAAGGCTAAACTAATCACTTATAATAATTATTTAATATACTTACATTAGTTTTAATATTTTAGGAAATAGTGATTACTGGGAATAGGGAACAGATATTAATATTAAACTGTACCTCACCATCCTCAAAATATCCGTAATTATGGCTATATTTGTCAATCATTTGTATTTTGCTCTCCCTCATCTTTTGAGGAATTAAAAATTTTTATCCCTTGAGACTTTACTCCATCAATTTTTTCCTTCGCTTCTGTTGTTACTTGTTGAATTTTGGTAGAAAATTCATCTGTAGTTGCCTGAGTTTTCCTATTTTTTTTCTCTGTAGATTTAGTTTGAAAATCTTCTACTTTTTGTTTCGCTTGTTCTGTGACTACTTGGGCTTTTTCTTGAGCTTGTTTTTTCACAACCTTGGCTCTTTGTTGAAATCCTAGAGCTAATTTTTTAGCCTCACCTCGTGCGATATCAATATGTTCTCTAGTTCTGACTAAATCTGCTTGTAAAAAGTTATGAAGCAAACCTAGTTTTTCAGCAACCCCTCCAGTATAACATTGAGGATTTTCTACAGAACTATTGACTACTATTACCCGTTTATTACCAGCACTAGAAACTGCTTCTGGTTCTAGTAAATAAACACTATCCAAAACACCTCGCCAGCCATTAGATTTAAACAAATAATTCACTATTGCACCTGTTTTGATATTGAGAATATATTCTACAATAAAACCCACTTTTTCCCCTGTATCAGTCCAAAGTTCATTACCAATTATATTAACAATATTATTGTGTTCTGCCAAATTATCTACTTGTGATTTCCCATTAACTAGAGTAGCATCAGCGCCAATAGTCTCAATTTGTTTCCAAGCGAAATATTTTTTTTGTTTACCAAATAAACCAGACTTACAGATAAAACCTATAACTTGATGAGATTGAGGATCTAGGCATAATTCTTCTATGCAACCTTGTTCTTCAACTGTTTCACGGTCAAGCACTAACCTCTTCAACAGTTGACTATGTTTAATTACCTCTGGTATTTTATTCATAATTTTACTCCTAACACAGAGTTTTGATAAATATATTGATTGAGGAAGAAGTAAGAAGTAATTTTAAATAATAGAGGTACGATCTTTTTTTCTCTTCCCTATTCCCCATTGCCTAAAATCCAAAATTATATATCTCACCAAGTTTTATCAACCCTATATAAGAGATAATAAAGGTTGCAAAACAATCAAATTAATCCCATCACAAAAATCAGACCATTCATTAAGCAACCTATTCAGATTTTGTATCTCCAAATAAGTCTTTTTGTGGACATTCCCGATCTAACATCGGCCTTAATAATGGGGTTTCAACTTTGTCTAAATCGTTTTCTTGGCGATAATTTTGCCTTTGTTGAAAATTAAATACCTTTGATTGATTGTGGATATATATCGCAATTTTTGGTCCAGTAAGAGCCAAATTAATTATCAACCCACTAACTACCCTAACTTTCCTGATTGGTTTACCATCAATGTATGTACCATTGCTACCTAAATTAATAATTTCCCAATCGCGATGATTAGCTTTTAATTCAACATGATAACGAGAAACTACAGAACTATAAACAACCACATCATTATCTGAGCAACGCCCAATCTTAATGACAGGTTTATGATCGAAAGTCCAACTTCTGACTGGCATAGACTGAAGTGGATGTAGCAGTGTTAGTCTAATCACATTTGCTATTTAATATTTTTAGTAGAGCACCTGAGACAATTTTAGATTATTTAGTTTTTATCGTGGTTTTTAGGTAGATGAACTACAGAGTAAACACTACAACCATTGTCGGGACCAACCATAGTTAGTCCCAACTGTGGTCTAATATAATGAAAATAGCCGTAATTTGTTTGGCTCGATCTCTTCTTAAGGTACTAGATACTAAGACTTTGGCCTCTTTGTTGCCTTGTTAGGAGGAACTTTCCTCACAGACTACTACGAGAATGCTTTTTATGTCCAGCAGCTGAACCATAATATATGTAGGACTTCTCCATCGAAGAACTTAATTATAGGAAGACTTGAGCTAAGGATTTTAATCAACCCCCAATCTAAACTTGAGCTAAGAAATTTGAAACAGGAATGAAACTAAGTCTCCTTTACCCAAAGATATCCGATCGCCTGGTCTTAACTTATGTCTATTTCCTTTTGTCAAAGGAATGTTGTTAACATAAGTACCATTAGAACTACCAGTATCTTCAATATAATAACTATCTCCTTCTACTCTAATATCAGCATGACTACGAGAAACCACCTCAGAGTCAGGAAATCCTGAAACATCAATATCTGGAGGTACTCGGTCATTGGGTTTACCTATATGAATCACGGATAAATTAACTGGCAATTCAATATCTGTATCTGTTCTGATATGAAACAACTTGGCCGACTGTTTTTGCAACTGGGTCTTGGCCGGAATTGCTTTTCCCCCAGTGGGAGATGGAGAACTTACTTCAGGGGTAGCAACAGGTGTGCTAATAGCATTAATGGTTGGTGGGAGTTCCTCTTCCTCAATAGAAACAGGAGTATTAGGGTTGCTAGATTTTTCTAAGTTGACTCTACCAGATACCAAAGGCTCTGGTGTCACTAATGGCTCTACTAGGTCTAGGTCAGGTATATCTACTGAGGGTATATCTGTATCTGGTGTAGATACAGGTGATACTATAGTTGGCATCACTGCTGGATCTGTTTGGGATAAAACTTGACCTTCCTCTTTACCAGCAGCAGCTTTCAGATCAAAGCCACATTGACCACAAAAGGCAGCATCAGCTTGAACTATTGCCCCACAGTTAGTACAATTTGTAGTTACTGGTAAGGGAGTATAGCAAGCTTCACATTGGGTTGCTCCATCAGGATTCTGATGATTGCAATTGGGACAGACAATCATTTATCTTCTCCTTGCTATCGGTCAGTTGACATCCTCCCGACGTTGCGCCCCTGCGACAACGCGAGATTCCTAACCATCACTATAATGGGCTTTCTGCTTCATAGCACCCGCCTCCAAGGTCCTTCCCTCTTTTCGGTCTTATGGTCGCTCCACAGACAAGTCAGCGCCGCCAAAGGGGGTCTCACCCATGAGTTACTGGCGCTGACACTGCTAGCCCAGCAGCGTAAATATTTGAACAAAAAACTTTTTGTTATATGTGTTGAGTTCAAGTATGGAGTGTTCCCAGTGACCATTCCTCTTCCCCGAGCTACCGATCTTTCTGCGGTGTTACCAAAATTAGTAATCTTTGTCGGTTAACCTGTCTGTTCGTATACGTTCGGGCGGGTTAGTAACCAGTTTAGTTATACCACAAGATTGATTGGTTTTCCCATCCCTCTGCTTCCTTATAGAAAAGTGCAGCTCTTCAACCAACGTTTAGCTGACCTGCCAATTCATCTCACACCATAATTGTTATTTGGTGTGAGATTAATTGGCGCTAAATTAGTGGGACTCGATGTCCCGTTAATTTACAAATTTTATGTTATCTCAACGTTGGTTGAAGACCCGCGCTCTCCCGAAGGGGAGCGTCGTATGGGAAAACCAATCAATCTTGCGGTTTTTTTTGGAGTGTGCTACTCTACTTAAAGGCTGCTGGGCTAGCAGTGTCAGTCTGTGGAGCGACCGTAAGACCGAAAAGAGGTTCGGC
>JAAUYL010063319.1_pt1 | contig 12679 bp, 16 predicted proteins | sample 7278011 | NCBI WGS metagenome assembly JAAUYL01 (sample SAMN14350225, study PRJNA611818) | marine sediment metagenome | isolation source: surface marine sediment (1.8m) | place: French Polynesia: Moorea | collected 2018-08 | reverse complement strand
CAAGTCAAAACTTTTCATCCGCACATACAACGGAGCAGAGAGATAGATTGCGCAATTTCTCCAAAAGTTTTCGATAGCCGTCGGAGTTCGTAGACCATATCACATGCAGCCAATCTTTTGGAAACGTCAGCAAACTTCAAGACAGAGCGCTAAGACAAAAAAAAAGGGAAGGAACAAATATCTTCTCTTTATGACAAGATTTTGCAGTACAGAAGCGGACAAAAAAATCTACTGCCAGGACACATTTGCTGTCTCTCAAGCAAGCACATTTTCAATCCTCCCGAGAGCTATTCGGAGATTAGAGGCTTCTTTGAAGGAATCCATCGTCACTTAGCAGGGACATTTGATATGATGGAGTATGATAGATATTCACCAAAGAATGCGTTACTAAATGCTTATCATGCCAAGATTGCTTACATAAAAAGATATCACTGACGCACAAGACGACGAGATTTACAAGTTTCCCTTCAAAGCAGAACCCCCTGTCTGATCTTATTTTGAGAGATACACATGTGCCAGATTAACGTGGACAATTGCCTTTTTTGAACTTGGTATACCATGATACAGAATGCAGAGTACACCCACCCACGTCAGCTGATAGCGGGTTTCAAGTCAAATGAGTCCAAATTCACTAGTCTCTGTTGCTTGAAGATCATGTGAATTTGACTTTAAAACTCTATCCCACACAGTGAAATCAATTATGCACAAAGCAGAGAACTTCCCGCGGGCGGAACCGCCGACGCGAGGCCTCCAAAAAGCCAGTTTATAAGCTCGTATATCTATCTAGATACGAGGCCAAATCTCGACTATAAGAACCCTGCCTGTGTAGTGTGTAACTGTGTGTGCCTTTGTTGGTTAGGTTGGCTTTAAGAAAGAGGCCAATGTATTTCTATTTGCATTTCAAGCTAGCTTCCCAAAGTTTTGCTTCCTCTCCAGTGAAAAAAATTGTCAACTTGGCGACTACACGGTCTGTTGCTGTCGCTTCTCCGAAAATCACCTTTAATCGCGTTTGAAAGACAAAAAAGACATTTTTTACCTTTTTAAAATAGCACTCGACACGCGTAAAACACGTCAGAGCTATTGTAAAATTATGCCTATCTTATGTAGTATTTATGTATGGCCTTACGAAGCATTTTTCTCGAGAAAACGACAACAGCGGCTTTCCAATTCCAAGTCCCATGGGAGTATCGCCATTATTAACGGTGTAGTTTCTAGCGGAAGATTGAGTGAACTGGAGGCTATGGAAAAGGCAACAAACGCTCACAATATGGGAACATACTCGATCTAAGCTCCTCGTCCAAACTTCAGTTCAGGTTGTTCGCCAGGCTGCAGTTTTTTTGTACGCGCGGGCTGGGTGTGTGTTTTTAACTTACATCTTTATAGGTGGGCCAGCTAGCGGCCTCAGCTCCTATCACTCTATCAGATCCTTTGCTGAACAAGAAGACTATAACTACATGTGCTCACATGTGTGCTTTCACAAGCAAAAAATCATCCTCAGCTTGATATATTCTCTCCGGGGGAAACTTAAGCGCGTGGACCTTCTCTTAGCTTCAGACCTCAGTGATGCTCTGATCTTTGCCGACAACTGTACTGAACACAACACAGTCATTAAAAGCACTTGCTCTCATATCCCTTCTCGGAAGATCGGTCTCAGTCAGCCACCAAGATTGCGGACGTAAAGAAATCCGTCAGCTTCGACATGTCGTCGGCCGGCGGCGAAGTCACCACCTCCTCCACGACCACCAAGGTCAAGAAGGTCAAAAAGGTCAAGAAAGTGAAGGCCGCCGCCCCCGCCGTGGGTGACCCCGAGAAGAACGGCGATGACATCACGACCACCACTGAGACCACGACCACCGTCTACTCCGAGGGGGACGTGACGAACGGCAACGCCGACAACGCCGACAATGCGATCGACAACAACAGCTTCATCCATGACAACAGCATTGGCAACATGAAGAGCCAGAGGTCTGCTCTGTTGATTTGTTTGAAAATTGCATTATCATGGCAAGCCAAACTCAGCTGACGTCTGTATCAGTTGGAGATTGCTTAGTCTGAGAACTATCAATATAAAGAAGTGCACGCTATAAGTATTTAAATAGGAAAGTACAGGCAGTTTTCGATAGCTCGATGACAAGTTGTTTAGATTATGGGCGAGGAGGTAGCTGGGATCTATACTTCCCCCAGGAAAAAAGATTATTCACACTACATATTTCCGAGCAAGTTCAGTTCAAGATCGAGGATAGTAGTGTTAGTGTGCATGATTTTATACTCGTAAAAAGGTGGACCCCTCGGGTGATTTCCCGTTTTTTTCTGTGTGTTTGAGTTTTGCATCCTCAGTGTCCTCAACTCGAGGCTGGAGGTTAAACTGTAAAATCTATAGGTTGGTCTGGGATTTTTTTCTCGCCAGAAGTTAACAGAGAAACATGGAGATCGAAGAGTTGCCTTCTCAGGAGGCTGACACTGAGTCAAGGTTAAAAATTGATTTAAATTACAATCACCCAAGTGTCAGTGATACTTTATATTTATTCTTATTTTTGCAGCTTTGAAGAGACCAAGCGGATTGAAGAATTTTACGAGGAGAAAATGTTCTGCCACCACTGCGATGATAGCCTCGCTGGTCACAGGTATAGCATCCAATCCTTTCCTCATCAATGTCGTTGACATTGACATCCAAAACTTTTCAGGTATGTTCTTCGAGACGACCACCCCTACTGCATCAAGTGCTACGAGAATGTGTTCGCCAACAATTGCGACGAGTGTGGAAAGATCATTGGGATCGATTCGAAGGTAAGGTTTCATTTTGTATTTGGGTGTACAAATTGAGTGCTGTTAACCTAACCGTGTGATTTTACAAAAACGCCCTAAAAAGACCGTCGGTGTCCGCTAAATGTTCAAGTATCCCATGTTTCATCACACCATAGCTTTCCATTTTGAAGGACCTGTCGTATAAGGAGAAGCATTGGCATGAGACCTGCTTCGTCTGCTCCAAGTGCCGGACTTCGCTCGTCGACAAGCAATTTGGATCCAAGGCAGACAGGATCTATTGCGGACCTTGCTATGATGCCCAATTCGCAACCCGATGCGATGGATGCGGCGACGTCTTCCGGGCGGGTAAGTTCGCCTACTTCATCAAGAATAATCACGGGTGCAAGGAGTCGTCTATAACATTTAATGGGGAAAAAGTTTTAAGATTTGTGTTCTCGGTGGCATTTCAGTTCAGGCGAATTGTTTTCGCAAAGTTGAACACAGTTGCTTCTTCGCGTCTTCGGCCGACTTTTAACTTTAGCCGAACGGGATGACGAAAACCGATCAATGTTCTTTTTACGAGGATACATCTAAATTGATCCCGGGCCTGTCAAAAGTGCACGATCAAATTAATGACATCCATGTTCGCGGTGCACTGAACGTCAAAGCAAAAGTCTCTGGAGTTTTCCTCGCTCTTTGCCTTTGGGATAAAGATGTAAAAAGGCATGGCTTTATAGTCTATATCTATGCCGAAAATTTGAATGACGTCCGATGTTTAAATTGCCATTGGAAATTCGGGGCAAAATCGCTCCAACTGTAATGAACTTTGAATCACTGATGCATTGCAGCCTGCAAGATAAATGCCAAGACGCCTCGCAAGGGGAATAAATCAAACCCCGGGAGTCTGAAAAAACACAACAACCCCATGAATTAGAAGGAGAAATAATGATTTTACACTCTCGTTCTAGGCATGAAGAAAATGGAGTACAAGACGAGGCAATGGCATGAAAAATGCTTCGTCTGCTGTACGTGCCACAATCCGATCGGCACCAAGTCCTTTATACCCAAGGAGCACGACATCTACTGCGCCAAATGCTACGAAGACAAGTTTGCCACCAAGTGCATCAAGTGCAACAAGGTGAGCAATTTCATTTCGTCCTGCAATAATTTGTGATTCGACAGTTGACAATTTTCACCAGGATGAGACTGAGAGACGTTTTTAGGCCAGATGTAAACATTGTAGTAAGAAGCATAAATGTCCCCGTGTTATTTACTTTTTTACGCGCAAGTTTCGAGCTCTCCTTGGGGGTGTCCACAAAGGCAACAACAGTTGAAAAAAGTAGGACAAATGTCTTTTTAAAACAGCTATTAAAATACATACACAAAAAGTAGTTAGGTAGGAAAATAAAGAGCAAAGGGTTCTTGAATGATATAGTCAGTCCGGAACAAAGCGTTTTCACGAGTTTTTTTTGCCAACTCTTATCAAGTGGACGTTGAGAAGTAAGACTTTGAAGAGGTAAACTGATACTCCCGTTATTTTCTTTCATTAAATGCCAAGCACTCGAAGTGGCCCACCTCCGAAGCAGACGTTTTGCAATGCTTAAAAGTCTAACTTTGAGAGACTAAAGAGCTGACTTTGACTCTGACTGAGTGAAATGCACAAAATTGCGCATTTTTTGTGTTGCTTTGTGTTTTTTCACAGAAACAGAACAGCCGGAAAATCAGGAGATGAAAAACAGAGAGAAAATCCTAATTTCCCTCGGGTGCCTCAAAAAAATAAAAGACCTCAGGCCGCAAAACGGGCGGCTCTCAATAAAATGCAGATTTTTCACAGAAAGAAGGCAGAACATTTGTTTTCCTTTTCCTTTCTTTTGCCCAAAAAAATCGTTCTGGCAATTCGAACATTTCATCAAAGAAATATTCAAATGATTGCTTATTTTAAAAGTAATGATCTAATTACTTATCCATTAAAGGTCATTACCCAAGGTGGCGTAACGTACAGAAATGATCCCTGGCATCGTGAATGCTTCACCTGTACCCATTGCACGAAATCCTTGGCTGGACAGCGATTTACTTCAAGGTAGATATTAAAATCAAATTATAACTTGGATTAATTATATAATTATCATCAATTATTTAAAGGGATGATAAGCCCTACTGTGCTGATTGTTTCGGTGAACTCTTTTCCAAGCGCTGCACGGCTTGTTCGAAGCCGATAACAGGTAAAACGGAAGTTCCGGAATCATTACTTTGATTCTCTGCCCGGACTAAAATAACCTGCACGACGGTTTTGTTTGGGTGTTATTTGTTTACATAACAAAAAATTTGTGAAATCGTATAGGAATTGGAGGAACGAGATTCATATCCTTCGAGGGAAGGAATTGGCACAACGACTGTTTCGTGTGTTCAAGCTGCCGATCATCTTTGGTCGGCAAAGGTTTCATCACGGACGCAGAAGACATCATTTGTCCGGAATGCGCAAAGAAAAAGCTAATGGCCGACACCGTCGAGCAGTGAAAATATTCGGACACTTTCCACAGATCGAATACTCAGTTTTCTTTTTTAAATTTTCAAGCCATTCTGTACCAAATTGATCAATTAATAAGAAATGCAACAGACTTAGATTCAGAAAACCTTTTTTTTGAGTGAGACTGCGACGATTTCATTCTATAAATAGGGTCAAGGTAAGAATACCCATGTAGCTTATTATAACTAACATTGAGGTTAGGTTGTCAGTGTTAACAGTTTTACAAGTATGAATCTGTTGTGTGTTTTCACAAACCATATTATCAAGACATCCAATGGCATTGTTCTAATTTTTATTAAATAATATCATCAGCCGGATTCTTTATATGTCAACATAGGAAAAGGAGGCTTCGGCAACACCAAGTTCATCGCGTTCGAGAAGATGGCGTGGCACTACGAGTGCTTTATCTGCGCCATGTGCACCGAGTCAATGGTTGGCAAGGGCTTCATCCAGGAGGATGGCAACATCGTCTGTCCGGAGTGCGCCCGAAAAAAAATGCTGGAAGAAATGGAGGCCGAGAATCAAGAGTGATTTTCCGAGACAAGCCCTTGATATTCACATTCTAAGAAAATTCGAAAAAAACTTACGATCCCGAAATATGAGCAAGTTCGGTTAAAACTGGCAAAACAAAAATAAGCAACAAACTTGTTATGGTTGATTTCAAACTATGATTCTGGTAATTCTGTTTTTAGAGGAAAATGTGTTATCTTATGCCTGCAAGCCATTCAATTCTTCCTACATACTTAATATTTTACACCCTCTTCATATTGCTACTGCTTCAAATATGCAAAGAAGTCAAGAAAACAGAAATTCAATTCAAAGTTCGTATGTAGTGTTTATCTACGCACATCTCTGCCCAAATGCTTGTCTCTGTCCCGCTTCTTATTCTTTGTTAAAAGTGACTACTTATATTGACGAATAAATGCAGTTTGAATGAATACTTTAGAAGAAATATAACTAACATCTAATATCATAACTATAGGTATAGATCAAAATCTAAACACTTATATAGGCTAATAGTTGGTGAGGTTTCTCTCGACATTCAATAAAACTTCCGCTTTTTCGAAAAAAAAATATTATTGCTTCAGATGTTTTTCGCATTTTAGACAAACTATATGTATAGACCCTAAGCCTTTTCGGAACAAAAATATTATATTGAATATTAACGAATTATGGCTTTCTACAACTTTTCAGTGCCGGTATCTTAGTACTCGTGCATCTTAGAATGGCTACCATATAAAAGCCTCTTGCTGCTCACCATTGGCTGCTTTCACTTAGAAAGCTCCGCCTTTCGTACTTTCTTATTGGACCTCATCTATTTACTCTACAAAACCAGCATCGCCCTCACCCGCGCTCTGACTTTTATGGTCATCATGTTAACCAATTTAACCTCACACCATCCAGAATTCCTTCAGTCAATCGCAGCACCATGGCGGGAGAGGACAACCGCAACCACAACAACAATGACGACAATAACGACATTGATATCGAGGACAAGACTCCCAACACCAAGAAGGGATTGAGTTTCAGCATCAACAGTATCTTGAACGCCAGCAAGAACAACAACCCAGTGGAAGCCGTTGATCAAGGGGAAATCAGCGACGACGCGGCCTCGGGCTCCGAAGAAGAGGACGACGGTGAGGAGGAAAAGGATGGCTCAATCATTAAGGTGCCCGCTCACAGACCCCCGGGGGGTGGACCTGCCGGGTTGATCCCGGGGACGACATCCGAGGCTGCGGTGGCCTCGTTCAACTCTGCCGCGGCCTCGATGGCAATGGCGTCGATGGCGGCAGCCTCCGATTTTTCTCCGTGGTCACTCTACCGACCTCTCCCTGGCTACTTGCCCCTTCAAACCAGCTTTTTGACCTCGAAGTTCGCGGGTAAATAAACTTTAACAATTAGGCAACTCTATTTGCCGGAAGGGTTCACGAGTTTCCGTTATTGCAGGCCCGTTGACGCCGAGGCGGATCGGGCACCCCTACCAGAACAGAACTCCCCCAAAGCGGAAAAAGCCTCGCACCTCATTTTCGAGGCTGCAAATCTGCGAGCTGGAGAAGAGGTTCCACAAGCAAAAATATCTAGCCTCGACCGAGCGAGCTACGCTGGCCAAGAACTTGAAAATGACCGATGCTCAAGTGAAGACGTGGTTTCAGAATCGGCGCACGAAATGGCGGTAAGATTGATCACAGCTTTGAATATATGTAAACAGTCTTAAAACTCGTCCTTGACGGAGGAGGTCGGACCCTGCTCGTAGTCGGCAATCACATCCTTGGCCTCCGAGTGGTTGACCATGTCGAGCCAGAACAACATGCGGCCGGGCCTCGCCTTGGTCTCGAAAGGAACCCTTCTGGACATTCCGCTTTTGTCGGGAGTGTCGATAACCATCGACTGACCTTTGTTGGCCTTGTAGGCTGGCCAATCGTCGCTATTGGTTGTTGGTTTGCCAGTTCTCACAAAGTTGGCAATGTAGTTGGTGAATCTATTCTTGATTTCGACTTCATCCTTGTTGAGATTAGCCTTGAATGGTAGTCTGTCCAGGAATAAGTTAGCTCGATCAAAGACAAAAGCTAGGCAGGAGGCAATTAAATGAACTTACCGCATAAAGTATCTGATCTCGTCCAAATGTGCGACACCCTCATAATCGTGCTTAGTTTGCTCGAATTCGTGAGCGAACGACCATTCGCCTCTAAAGTTGAACTGGTAGAAGAACACCGGGTTCTTGTTCGTCAACGTCTGTAAATGGATTGCCAGCAGGGTTTCCGCGCTAAAAATCATGTCTCCCGTCAATTCGGACATGGGCACGCGTTGACTTTGGTCGGCAACTTTGTTGTCTTTGAAGTAGAAGTCGTAGACATCGCGCAATTCCCCTTCATCCTTGACGAATCCAGCGACAAGCTGACGCAGGCAATCGATCGGGGTTCGGTCGAATTCCTTCAGGTATTCCATGCTGTCTTGGCCGTAGAGTGAGCTCGTATACCAGGCCCCCTCCATGCTGGTCAACCCAACCATCCAGGGGAGATCTGACACTTCGCCACGTCTTAGAAATTCGAGGCCGGCCTCGGGCATAAATGGATTCTCGGCTTCGGAATCGATTCTCGGCAAAAATGCTGACAGGGGTAGCTTTAGCAAGAAACCTTATAGCATTATACATAGCTAGGTAAAACTCAAACAGCTTGGTTTACTTTACCTTTGCCGGGTTTTTGTGGAAGAAGTCATGAGTCTGCCACTGCGACTCGGCCAGAGCCTCGGCGTCAACGTCTCTCAAACATTCTATGAGGTCTTTGGAGTTCGAGGTCGGGCAATTGAAAACCTCGGCCGTCCTCGCCGCAATTTCGGCATGATTGGTAGCTCGATTAGCCCAATAATTCGCGGCAGTTCCGCTCAAAGAAATGGCTCCGTGCAGGAGTCCTTTGCTCAAGGGTGAAATGAGGTGCATGTGAGCGGAAGCCGAACCGGCACTGTGACCGGAAACGATAACCCGGCCAGGGTCACCCCCAAATTTCTGGATGTTTTGCTGGATCCATTTTAAAGCCAAGACCTAAGAACGAAATCTCATTTTAAAGTACATTTTATTGATAACAACATTCTTAATATTTACCTGGTCTTGGAGACCGTAGTTTCCGGGAGCCTCGGCATCTGCAGTACTGAGAAAACCGAAAGGTCCCAGTCGGTATTGAATGCTCACGACGACGATATCCCCAAAGTCCATCATGTAGGCTGGGGAATACAGTTTGCTCGAGCTTGTCCCTACCAACCATCGTCCACCATAGATCCAGACCAGAACCGGTTTGAGGTTCGTTGAAGTCACTTCCGGTGTGTAGACGTTCAGCCAGAGGCAATCCTCTGAGCCCAAGACTTCCGGTTCGTTGAACTGGGCAAGCTAAAATGAGAATGAGGCCTTGGTTAGTGCAACAAAGACAGTTTATACACATAAGAAACTTACTTGCAAACAACGCTGGCCCTCTTTGCTGCCATCTTTGATTCCATCCCAAGGTTCCTTTGGAATGGATGCCTAAACACCAAAGAACATTAATAACATTCAAGTATTTTTGGAAAAGATCTGTTATTTTAGATAAGTACTTTAAAGCGCAAGTCCCCAACTGGTGGTTCGGCAAATGGAATTCCATAATACGCTAGGTAGTCCTTGCTAGCTGATGACAATTCCTTGACACCAGATACTTGTCCTTGGACTGTGTCAACTATAGGGACATCTTCGTTCGCCGAAACGAAAACTCCATAAGTAAGAAGGATGAGGCAAAAAAGAAACTTCAGTAGCATTGTTGTCATGTTTTCACTCAGTTGACAACTGCTGGGTATTTGCTTACAGAAAAACCTGTTATCTTTCTCGTGGTCAAAGAAATGTTTAGAATGAACTGATCGCGGTGAAGAAATGAAATGTAGTTGGGAATCTGTAAAAACAAATAGCAACAACATGCAATATTTTTAAGCTCTTTCTCCATGACGAAAATTGCATTTTTGGGTAACTTTTTAAGTGATCTCATCCCCCTCAAAAACGGATTTTTTAACAGCCTCTGATTTGAGTGAGCCCCCTACCCAACCTCAGCATCCTTCTCTTCTTTGTATACATAAATAGTTACCTTCTTTGCTAGCTATGCATCCCCAACACCATTCTGCTTTCTGGCCTCATCAAATATTAAAGGGCATCCTCGCCTCTTGCGTTCTATTGTAGTAGTGAAGGAAAGTTTTGTTCGGCGCGGTGGTATTAAATACGCAGAGCTAGGAGTGAGTAAGGGAGTCGAGAAAATCGTTGCCATAAACACCAATTCACTTTCCATCCAATATTGAAAACGCGCGTCTGACTCGAAGGATCTGAAAGAGATCTACTGCCGGGGTTTATGTAATACTCTCCTTTTTTCCACTGTTTCTGTTGCTCTGAAACAAAACCTCCACACTCATTTCTGCTCTGTATCTAGATATTTAGAGTATTCGGCCTGGAGATAAATGGGGCAAGAGATGGATTTTCAATATACTGACTCGATCCTCCGCTTGATCCTTTTATACTGCCAACACTCTTGAATTGGCCACTTTCGGTTCCTCTAATCTAGTGGTACACCTCTGTCTGTAGCTAAAGACATTGAAGCAAAAGATGCACAAATAGGTTAGAAGCACCCTCTCTCATGGTGGCAAGTTTACGATTCGGAGTTTCTCGCCATTCTCCTCTTTAATGGTCGGTCAATCAAGCCATTTTTACGCGTATTTATGCGAGTAGCACCTATCTCGTCCAATTTCTACCTATCTACATCTCCGTTTTACTGCTTAATACGATAACCCCAAAAAGAAGAAGGCTCAGGAACAAGACGAAAAAACACATCCTCATAATTCGATTACAAACACAACAGCTCGCTCCCTTTCAAAGATGCGTCTCTAAAGGCCAATCTGTCATGTCTGCGATATTTTGTTCCAGACACGAGTTGGCAAAGTAAATTAATTGGATATTTTCCTTCGTATAACACAATATGATGTTTTTTTTGCAGACGCCAAACGGCCGAAGAGAGGGAGCAGGAGCGCCAGGCCGCCACAAAATACTTCTTGTCGATGCAGTTGGGATCGCTGCCGCCCCCGCCCCCGCCTCCAGGAGGACCCCCTAATCCACCCCCGGGATTAACAGGATTAGATGCCGATCTTATACCCAACCAGCACCAGCTGATCGAGGCCAACGCTGCTAACGACGCAACCTCCATTTCTGCTCTGGAATCTCTGAAGCCTTGGACCTCAGGAGTTATCACTAGTTAAAAAGGAGGCCCTGTTGTCATAAGTATTTATTGCTACATCTAAGTACTTATCTACATTGTTTTCGATTGTTATAAGCTTGAAATAAAAGTCACAGAATTGCAAAAATGACTGAGCTATCAAATTAAGTTAGTTGGTCGGTGTTCCCATGCTCATCAAGACTTGTGTGCAACAAGGGATAACAGTGCAGAAAATTGGAAGGGAGACAGCACTGCCATATGGTTGAAATGATGCGATGCCATTAATGTCAATTTAATTTTTAACAAGGAGAGAGGCTCCCGATTTCACAATTCCGTTTTAAGGGCGTGGGGGTTGAGCAGCTTTCGCTTTCTATAGTGCAGCGCAAATGGTTTGTTCGGTCTCCGACGGGAATTGCGGCGAGAAAGCCCGTTTGATTTGATGCTTCGACTGCGACAGAGTGCGGCAGCGCTCCTCTCTCAATGGTTATTAATGATCCGGGAACCGTCCTGATGCCCATCATTAATTCAACCAATTACTCTAATTGGAAGCCAATCGCCCTCTTTTAGATACTCTTCTACTGCCCTTTTCCCTTCAAAAGTGCGTGTATCTATTTGCACCACAAATCCTGTTATAGAGGTAAAGCTTTTGGTCCACCTTGTTGGATGTTTGTTGCTTTTATCCCAATAGCAGATAAAAAGAGAGCAACCTAATTAACTCTAATAGGGGCAGCACCCATACAAGCTTTGGTTCCTGCATAAAAGATTGGACGATTTACCGAAATTTCTCGCTTACACTCTCGTCAAATTCTCAATTCCTAATGGCCGGCGTCTGCGCCCCCTTTAACGAGATCAAATGGCCATTTCGTTTCTGTAACTCGTGCCCTAACATAAGTATCTATTGATACGTTAAAACATATACAACACTTATCCCCACTATATCCCAGTGGCGGGTAGAGAAATTGAGCCTCCACTCAACAATTGGCTTTTGGGTATCTAATAATCAAGGATTGCCTGTAGCATGGCCCTCCGTTCAGAGGGGTGGCGAAGGGGACCCTACCGGAGCATAGATAGGGACTCGGGAGTTTTTCCCAATACATATAGCGGCACATCGTATATCGTTGCGCGCGCGGCAAAATGGAGAAATAATTCGATTTGGCCTGCCCTCCCTGTGGATCGTAGGCAACAACTGTATTATCTATGTAGTAGCGATCTATAGCTCTTTTATACCAAACTTGCTTGACGGTAATAAATACATATTGTGCACAAATGTCCCTAGATATCCCGACGTCTGTTGATGGTTCTCTTGCTCAACTCTCATGGCTAAATAATTCATTCGAATGGAAGCCAAGAGAAATCAACTGGTACAGTTGACTCTCCAGATTTTTTCAATTTCAACTTCAGGGGGACGACATAAAAAGTTGCTGTTGACTTACATACTTACTTATTGTCGTGAAACGCTTATGGATAATAGAGTTTGCATACTTTCAAATGATTGTCCTTAACATGAACATTATCTTCCATAGTCCCGAGAACAGAGCGCATTTATAGACCTCATGGCCATGGGCAAAGCGGCTGCTTTTCTAAATGGGGAACTAAGTACTTACAAGTTACAATCTCACAAAGTGCAAAACACAACAGGGCAATGTAATAATGTTCCCTCCTCCTCCATGATTTATTGAAACACTTTTCTTTTTGT
>JAAUYL010042680.1_pt1 | contig 12687 bp, 8 predicted proteins | sample 7278011 | NCBI WGS metagenome assembly JAAUYL01 (sample SAMN14350225, study PRJNA611818) | marine sediment metagenome | isolation source: surface marine sediment (1.8m) | place: French Polynesia: Moorea | collected 2018-08 | reverse complement strand
GGCCCATGGTCCGGGCGTGGCCTATAACACCTTGACTTTTTAATTATTTTGGTTTTAATTATTCGGATTGAAGCAGGATATAATAAACTTAGCGACACTACCGTACTACAAGGAGGTCGTATGAATAAATTAGAACTTATATCCGCCTTAAAAAACGAAGCCAATATTTCCAAAGCCGATGCAGCTAAGGTGGTGCATATATTTTTCGATCACATGGCCGATGCCATGGCCCAGGGAAACCGGGTCGAAATCCGCGGTTTATGCAGTTTCTTCATCAAAGAATACAAAAGCTACACTGGTCGCAACCCCAAGACGGGCGCTCGGGTTCTCATCAGCCCCAAAAAGCTTCCATTCTTTAAATCCGGTAAAGAATTGCGTGAACGGGTCGACCGGCCTGCCGCCAACTAGCGACCCCAAAGCCAAGGTCGATTGGGATTTCGGTTTCTGCAGCACATTAGGGATGCCGCTTTCCAGGGGCCGTGTTATCGCTGTCGGCCCGGCCAACCCGGGCGGCGCCATCTTTATTGTGTGGCCGGCAGGAGGCCGAACGGTTTGAGGAGTCATATCCGTGCTGGGGTTTGATCAAATACGTGACCAGCAGCAGCCCATCCGGCTGCTGACGGCATTCATCCGCAAAGACCGCCTCCCGCATGCGCTCGTTTTTGCCGGTATCGACGGTGTGGGCAAACGATCGGCAGCGACGGCCCTGGCTCTGCACCTAAATTGTGAAGCGCTTCAGATCCGGGGGAACGTATCGGCCGAAGGCCCGGGATCAGGACCGGCCGAGGCCCCGCCGACCGCCTGCCGCAATTGCCGGCCCTGCCGTTGGATTCTGGCGGGCAACCATCCCGATGTCATCCGCATCGATCCCGTCGGCAAACTGATACGGATCGATCAGATTCGCCGCTTGCTCGATAGCCTGGCCAAAAAACCATATGGACGGGGACGAAGGATCGTCCTCATTGCCGATGCGCACGACATGAACCCCGAAGCCGGCAATGCCCTGCTCAAAATGCTGGAAGAACCGCCGGCCAATACCATTTTGATCCTCACGACCAATCAGACCAGCGATCTGCTCCCAACCATCGTTTCCCGCTGCCAGCGCATCCGCTTCCACCCCTTGCCGAGCGATACGATACGATCGCTGCTCATAACGCAGGAGGGACTGGCGCACCAGGACGCCGATGTGGTGGCCCGAATGGCCGGCGGCAGCTATACCCGGGCGGTCAGCCTGTTTCGCCAAGGCTGGATCGCACGGCGCAACTGGATCATCCGCGAAATCAGCACGCCGCCAGCGGCTGTTGCACGGTTGGCCCTGGCCGAACAACTGGCAAACCTCAAAGAACATCTTCCGGATGCCCTGGAGTGCATCCTGAACTACTATCGTGACGTGCTCGTCTGGCGTTATCACCCCCGGCAGATTACCAACCGCGACCTGCAGCCGGAAATCGCGCAGGCGGCGGACAATATGCGGGCAGGCGCGTTGATCGATCGCATTCGGGCCACCCAGGAGGCCCTGCGATACCTCAAGGCCAACGCTAACCCGCGACTTACCATGGAAACGCTTTTACTGCAGCTTGATGCTGCTTGATTGATAAGCTTATGAAAAAAAAAGTGGGCGTCCGATTCAAACCCGCCGGCAAAGTCTACGACTTTGAATGCGGTGCTTTTGTCCTCGATCGTGGGGATCACGTGATTGTCGAGACCGAACAGGGTCTGGGATTCGGCACCGTAGCGGTTCCGCCGGTGCCGCTCACCAAGCCGCCGCGCAACGCCAAGCCGTTAAAAAAAGTCTTCCGGCTGGCAAGCCCCAAAGACTTCGAGCAGCGCGAGAAAAACCGCCGCAAAGAAAAGTTCGCGCACAACTACTGTCTGTCGTGTATTGCCCGGCTGAAGCTTAAAATGAACCTGTTTGCCGTCGAAAGCACCTTCGATGCCAGCAAATTGACGTTCTTCTTCACCGCCGACGGAAGGGTCGACTTCCGTCAGTTGGTCAAGATGCTGGTCAAGAAGCTGGGGGTCAAAGTCGAAATGCGTCAGGTCGGCATTCGTAACCAGGCCAAAATGTGCGGCGGCCTCGGGCGATGCGGACGGGAAATCTGCTGTTCGCAATTCATCGAAAAATTCTCACCGGTTTCCATTCGCATGGCCAAGGAACAAGGCTTGTCGCTCAATCCCACCAAGATTTCGGGTCAGTGCGGCCGGTTGATGTGCTGTTTAACCTACGAATTCGAAACTTACAAGGAACTCAAGGCCGACCTGCCCAAGATCGGCAAGACGATTCGCACGGTCCATGGTCAGGGCCGGGTGCTGCGCCACAATCTCCGCGACCGGCGGTTTGTGATTCGTCTAACCAGCGGCCAGGAAACCGAGGCCGCTATCAAGGATATCGTAAAGGAGCGCAAGAAATCGAATGGCTGAAGCCTTCTACATTACCACACCGATATATTACGTGAATGCCAAACCGCATCTGGGCCATGCCTATACCACGATCGTGGCCGACGTGGCGCGGCGTTTCAACGACATGTGCGGCCGGGAGACCTATTTTCTGACCGGAACCGATGAGCACGGCGACAAAATCGTCGAGGCCGCCCGGAACCACGACATGACCCCCAAGGCCTATGTGGATCATATCAGCCAGATGTTCCGCGACCTGTGGCCCCAACTGGATATCAGCAACGACGATTTTATCCGGACCACCTATCCGGCCCACATGGCGGTGGTCGAACGTATCCTGCAGACGATCTACGACCGCGGGGATATCTATTTCAGTGAATACGAAGGTCTCTACTGTTTCGGCTGCGAGCGCTTCTACACCGAACGCGAGTTGGTGGAGGGCAAATGCCCGGATCATGACAAGGCCCCCGAAACGATCCGCGAGGCCAACTACTTCTTTAAAATGAGCAAGTACCAGGATTGGCTGATCGACCATATCAACCGGCATCCCGACTTCATCCGGCCGGAGCGCTATCGCAACGAGGTCCTGGCCTTCCTGCGCGAACCCCTGGAAGATCTGTGCATATCGCGTCCCAAAAGCCGGCTGCAGTGGGGCATCACCCTGCCGTTCGACAGCGACTATGTGACTTATGTCTGGTTCGACGCCCTGCTGAACTATATATCGGCGCTTGGTTTTCCGGATGGCGAACGCTATGCCCAATTCTGGCCCCATGCCCAGCACCTGGTGGCCAAGGATATTCTCAAGCCCCACGGCATCTACTGGCCGATCATGCTCAAAGCGGCCGGCATCCCGATCTACCGGCACCTGAACGTCCATGGCTACTGGAATGTCGATCAGGCCAAGATGTCCAAAAGCATCGGCAATGTGGTGGCCCCGCTCGCAATGAAAGACGTCTACGGTCTGGACGCCTTCCGCTTCTTTCTGTTGCGCGATATGGTCTTCGGACTGGATTCCAGCTTCTCCGAGGAAGCCATGATCCAGCGCATCAATTCCGATCTGGCCAATGACCTGGGCAATCTCTTCTCCAGGGTCGTAACCATGGCCCATAAATATTTCCAGGGCGAGGTGCCACCGATCGACCATGGCGTCGACAAAGCCCTGCAACTGGGCCTGGATGCCGATGCGGCCCGGGCCACCATTGATTTCGAAACGGCCATGAGCCATTTCGAATTCCACAAGGCCCTGCAGGCCGTCTGGGAGTTTATTGGTCGACTGAACAAATGCATCGATGTTTCCGCGCCCTGGGAACTGGCCAAACGCGAGGCCAGCCGCAAAGAGCTGGCCTGTGTGATCTACAATCTGCTGGAAGGACTGCGTGTGATTGCCGGGCTGATCTACCCGGTCATGCCCGCCACCGCCCGACGCATGCAGACGCATTTGGGGCTCGATCCCCAGCAACCGTTTTATCACCTGGACACCGTCGGCAAGTGGAAATTGCTGCCGACCGGCACCCGTCTGCCCAAATCGATCACGCTTTTTCCCCGCGTGGTAGCGCCCTCCCAAGCGACCGCCGCAAGTCAGGAGACCAAATCCCAGCCGCTTTCACCGGCTTTGCGGGACGCCATCGCCATCGACGATTTTGCCAAAATAGACCTGCGGGTGGCCACGGTCATTCATGCGGACCCGATTCCCAAGGCCAAGAAACTACTCAAGCTCGAAGTGGACATGGGTGAGCGGCGCACGATCGTCTCGGGGATTGCCCAGCACTATAAACCGGATGATCTGATTGGACGGCAGGTGATCGTCGTGGCCAACCTCAAACCGGTCAAACTGATGGGGGTGGAGTCCCGCGGAATGCTGCTGGCCTGTGTCGACGGCCAGGATTGCACCCTGGCCACCATGGATACACCGACACGGCAGGGAGCACGAATCAGTTGAACCTGTATACCAACAATCGGCTTGCCGGCCCAGCTATACCGTCCCGAATACTGTGTGGGAGCGGATCTGAATTGAACAATCGCAGCCGTGGCGCTTCCTAACACGCCAAATAAGTTCTCCGCCTCCCGGACGCGCCCAAGCTGGCGCCGCTACCAACAAAAGCTACGCCGGGATGGCCGCTGGCGCCTTGGCCGCCGCAAGCACCTTTTGGGGCTGGCGGTTTTCGTCCTGATCGCGGCCATCTGGTGGATTTTCGCCGATCCCTGGTCGGACACCGCTAAGCGTTCCATCCCTCTGCCGCCGCCAGCAGCGCAAACCGAACCGCAACTGTTCAGCAAGGCCGATATCCGGAACCTACTGGCCGAATACCCGCTCGAGGCGATTCTGAGCGGACCCTTGAATGTCTCTTTCGGGGAGCGCAGCCTGCGAGTCGAATCCACGATTGACGCCGATCTACAAAACTTCCTGCAGGGGAAACTCTACCGGCGCACGTCACGCTATATCGCCATCGTGGTTGTGGGCGCCCAACAGGGACAGGTGCTGGCCATGGTCAACTTCGCCCGGGAGGGCCGGGCGCCCAATCCCAGCCTGACAAGCGATTTTCCGGCCGCCAGCCTGTTTAAAATCGTAACGGCCGCGGCGGCAGTCGAAAAATGCGGTTATTCCAGCCAGACCCCCCTGGCCTTCAACGGTGCCAGCCACACACTCTACAAATCGCAGTTGAAAAACGTCCGCAATCGCTACACCCGCCACACCACCCTGGAGAAAGCCTTCGCCGGATCCGTCAATCCGGTGTTTGGCAAGATCGGCCGCCATTGTCTGGGCCGGGAGAAACTCCAGCACTATGCCGACCAGTTCGGCTTCAATCAGCCCATCGCCTTCGAACTTGAATTGCCCGCAAGCCGCACCGACATTACCGACGAGCCTTACCAGTGGGCGGAAATCAGCAGCGGGTTCAACCAGCAGACCATGATATCCCCGTTGCACGGCGCGATGCTGGCAGCGGTCGTCCCCGCAGAAGGACGTCTGGTCGAACCCACGATCATCCGCCGGGTCACCGATCAAAGCGGTGTTGATCTCTACCACCCCCAATTCACTTCGGCGCGCGCGGTCTCACCGGACACCGCCCGCGAACTGAGCCGGCTGATGCGCCGCACCGTCTCACACGGGACGGCCCGCAAAATTTTTAGACGCCGGCACCGCGATAAAGTCTTGTCGCAACTCACCATCGGCGGTAAAACCGGATCGATCGACACCCGGGATCACGATGCCCGTTACGACTGGTTCGTCGGTTTTGCGGACGGCCCGGAGCAGGCGGATGCCATTGCCGTCGCGGTGCTTGTGGCCCATGAAAAATTTATCGGGCGGCGCGCCGGCGAGTACGCCCGGCTCGCCATGCGCGAATATTTCCGCCCGCGCCTCGAACGCCGTTCGAAGGCGGCCAACGCCAACCCGGGGTTGAAGCAAAGCCCCGACATGAAAGCCGCAGACCATGCCGACTGAATTCTGGGGGATTATTCCGGCGCGCTATCAGTCCACGCGGTTTCCGGGCAAGCCGTTGACACCCATCCTGGGGAAACCCATGTATCAGTGGGTATATGAGCAGGCCTGTCAATGCGGCCGACTCGAACGTGTCGTGCTGGCGACCGACAGCGATCAGATTGCCGACCATGCCCGCAGTCAGGATGTCCCGGTGGTCATGACGCGCCGCGACCATCCCAGCGGCTCCGACCGGGTTCGGGAGGCGGCCGAAAAGATGGGTGTTTCGGACACGGCGGTGGTCGTCAATATTCAGGGCGACGAGCCGGCCCTGCACCCGGAAATGCTGACGGAACTGATTGGCCCCTTCAGCGACCCGGCGGTTCAGGTGACCACCCTGATCCGCAAGGAAGACCGGAGCGCGCGCAGCGACCCCAATCAGGTCAAGGTGGTCGTCGACAATAGCGCCAATGCCCTCTATTTTTCCCGGGCCGACATCCCTATGGCTTTCGGCGGTCAGGCAACGCCCTGGTATCGGCATATCGGGTTGTATGCCTATCGCCTGCCGATTCTGCAGCGCTTCGTTGATCTGGGACCGGGCAGGCTGGAGCGCATCGAAAAACTTGAGCAGTTGAGGCTTCTGGAAAACGGTATTCCCATCCGTACGGTCATCACCCGGCATCGGTCGCAGGGTGTGGACCATCCAGCGGATGTCGCGATTGTCCAGCAATTGATTCAACAACGCCATCTATAAACTTAAAAGGATAACCCATGCAACGCCAGCTTAACCATTGGATCGCACGCCGGAAAGCGCAACTCGGTCGTCTCGGCCAGCGTCTGAATGCATGGCTCAGCACACCGGTTTACTGGGGAGGCTCGGCGGCCAACCCGCCGGCCGGGGCCCTGATCCTGTTTCCGGTGGAAACGAACCGGTTCGCCTGCGGCCTGGCGGGCATTGTGGCCTACAAGCGCCGCGCCGCGGCGCCACCACCCGATTTGGTCCAACTTGCGCAGCAAATTGCCACCCTGTCGGCCAATGGCATGGCCCACTGCCTGGCGGCGGCGGTGGACCTGAAACAGGCTTACCTGCAGGGCGATCAAAACGTTGCGCAACTCACCCGGACGGTCAACGCCCTGAAACGCCAGGAGACTTTTGGGATTCTCTTCCACGATGCTAAGCACCAGTCCGAACTGGCCCGGCAACATACACAGCTGCAAACCCTGATCGATGCCGAGAGCCGCATTTTGCAGGACCGTTTGGGGCATCTGGCCGCCGATGAAGTCGAAACGCTGACCCATCGGCTGGAGACCGTCAAAGATGCGGCCTGGTGCCTCAAGAAAGAGATCCTCGCGAATATCGAAAAGATCGAGGATCTGTGCAACGGCTGCCAGGAGACACTTCCGATCGCGGCCAGCACCATCTTCTACAATATCAACGCCGTCCTCAACAGCATCGACCATCTGGAGGTCCGGGGGCGCGATTCCGCGGGATTGTCCCTCCTGTTCATGTTGACGCACGAGGACTTCAGGCGCTTCCGCCAATCTCTCGAGAACCATGACCCCGCCTTGGTTGCCGAACTCGATAACCGCCGCGCGCTGCTCATCCTGGGCAATCGCAGCATCAGCATCGACCCCACCGGGCCGTCGCTCGTCACCATCACGATTGTTTACAAAGTGGCCGCCGAGATCGGCAGCCTGGGGGACAACATCCGTTTTCTGCGCCAGGAGATCCGCAATGATGCCGTTTTGCAGCGACTGGCGGGCCATCCCCACCGCTTCCATACGGTGTCGTCTCACACCCGCTGGGCTTCCGTGGGCGCAATCAACGAGGCCAACTGTCATCCGCTGGACAACCGCGCGTCAGGTCCGGCCGCCACGACTGTTGATGGGCCGATTCACGTATGTCTCAACGGTGATATCGACAACTATCGCACCCTGAAAACCGAACTGGAAGACCAGGGTTTCCAGATTCCCGACGAAATCTCGACGGACACCAAAATCATTCCCCTGCGTATCGCCCAGTACTATCGAGACGTTGACGACATTGCCGAAGCCTTTCGTCTGGCGGTCAATGACTTCGAAGGCTCGCACGCCATCTCCATGCACTCATCGCTGGCGCCGGGCAAACTCTTCCTGGCCCAGCGCGGCAGCGGCCAGGCCATCTTTATCGGTCTGGGGGACGATGTCTACATGCCGACATCGGAAGTCTACGGTTTTATCGAGCAAACCCAGCGTTATCTCAAAATGGACGGCGAAAAAGTGATTGCCGGCGTCGACGGGCCCGTGCAGGGCCAGATCTTCATCCTGGACCAGGACAGCCGCGGCGGTCTCGATGGGATCCAGGCCCAGTTTTACGACGGCACGCCCCTGGCACTTACGTCGGAAGACATCAAGACCACGGAGCTGACCTCCCGCGACATCAACCGCCAGGCGTTTCCCCACTATTTTCTCAAGGAAATCTCGGAAGCCCCGCTTTCGGTCGAACGAACCCTTCAGAACCGGTGGAAAATTCACCCGGATGAGGGCGACCGTCTGACCATCGCTTTGGACACCAGCGTCGTTCCAGACCAAATGCGTCAGGCGATCGCCAATGATCGGCTGCAGCGCATTTATTTCGTGGGACAGGGAACCGCCGGCGTGGCCGCCCTGGCTTGCGCCAACATCCTGCGCCACTACCTCGAGGACCCCGGCATCCAGATCGATGCCCTCAAAGCTTCCGAGCTCAGTGGCTTCATCCTAAACGAAAGCGACCAAGCCCAGAGCATGGCCGATACCCTGGTGGTGGCCATCAGCCAATCGGGCACCACGACGGACACCAACCGCACCGTTGACATGGTGCGGGATCGCGGCGCCTACACACTTGCCATCGTCAATCGCCGGGACTCGGACCTGACTTTCAAAGTGGACGGCGTCCTTTACACCAGCAGCGGCCGGGACATCGAAATGTCGGTGGCCTCCACCAAGGCCTTTTATTCCCAGATCGTGGCCGGGGCGATTTTGAGCCTGTTTATCGCCGGGTTGAACCGACGACGGGATGCCGCCTTCATATCCCGGGAAATCGATACGCTACGCCGCCTGCCGGCGCAAATGCAGCAGGTCATCGGGATGCAGACCGCCATCGAGACCTCGGCCCGTCGCCTGGCCACCACCAAGACTTACTGGGCCGCCGTGGGCAGCGGACCCAACAAGGCCTCGGCCGACGAAATCCGCATCAAGTTAAGCGAGCTTTGCTACAAAACCATCTCCTCGGACTATGTCGAGGACAAGAAACATATCGATCTTTCCTCCGAACCGCTGATCATCGTCTGCACCGCCGGTGCACGTGGCAACGTGATCGGGGATATCGTCAAGGACACGGCCATTTTCAAGGCCCACAAAGCCACCCCCGTGATCATCGCCGACGAAGGGGAGGATCGGTTCGCCTCTTACGCCGCCGACATATTTCATGTTCCCCGGGCCCCCGAGCACCTGGCCCCGATCCTCAATACACTGGTGGGCCATCTCTGGGGGTATTACGCGGCCCTGTCCATCAATGAAAGCTCGCGTTTTCTCTATCATTTCAGGGAGGACATCCAGGCAACCATGGACCACTACGGTGAAAAAGGGTTGGATGCCTACGAAGTTCTGTTGGAAAAAAAGTTCCGTCACAAATTCGTTGAATTCTACCAGGCTTTCCAAGCGCGCAAATCCCAACACCGTTTCCCGGCGGCCATGGGCCTGAGCGCCGTCGCCGACCTGACGCTCCTGCTGAAGTATTTGGTCGGTCGGCTGCCGGTGTCCGATTTCGAACTTGATTTTGGCCTCAAAGGCACGGCGGCCAACATCATCGACACCTTTTTCCGGGTCATCTCCGGGTGTATCAACAACATGTCGCGGCCCATCGATGCCATCAAGCACCAGGCCAAAACGGTTACCGTCGGCACCAGCCGCATCATGGAAAAACCCGAGGGGCTGCTGTTTAGCACCCTGGATGACTACGGGCTCAACATCTCGCAGTTGACCAGCGGGAATGTGATCGTCCTGAAGAATCTGCAGACCATCGTGGAAGGGATCCGAGGCGCCATCCTTTACAGAGTCGGGGGATTGGACGTTCTGGGTGAAATAACGGAGGCCACCACGATTGAAATCCTGCGCAAATCAGGGGAGCTCAAACCCCTGCCCTCACGGGTGGAAACCGACAAACGTCTCAAGGGCACCAAGGAAATCATCGTGCGGCGGGGCAATGTCTACATTGGCAAGGGGCGCAAAGACGGTCGCAGCATTCTCGTCATTCCGGCGATCTCCGAGCAGCCCAACCGCTCCAACCTGATCGAATACCTGCTGCTGCTCAATATCGCCTTCCGCGACGATGTGGCCCTGCCTGAAAAGGTCAAAGCCCTGGGGGGCAAATACACGCACATTCGCAATATCGTGCAGGAAAACAATATCGTCTGGGAGGATCAGTTCCTGGAGACGATTGAGATGGAAGAACTCTTTGGGCGTTCAGCCGAAAAGATCGGTGAGCGCATCGTGAATCTGGCCGCCTGAAAATTGGGCGGGCGGCCGCCCCCCGGATCAACCCGCGGACCGATCCCGGGCTGCGGGACGAACGCGCCAAAGACGGCACGCACAAACCGCCCATCACAGCGCAGGGGCCAGGGCATAGCGCGCGTTTTCCTTACCGCGGCTCAGGCCACGGCCTCGTCTTGCGGCGAACGGCGCTGTTGCGCGAAGGCGCAGGCCGCCCGGATAAACTCCCGGAACAGGGGATGCGGATCCATGGGACGCGATTTGAACTCCGGATGGAACTGGCAGCCCAGAAACCAGGGATGATCCCCTAACTCGACAATTTCGACCAACTCCCCACCCGGCGAGGTGCCGCTGATCACCAGCCCGCTGGTCTCCAGCCGATCCCGAAAAGCATTGTTGAATTCGTAGCGATGACGGTGACGTTCCGAAATATTCTCCTGCTGGTAGGCACGGTGGGCCAAGCTTCCCGGCATCAACCGGCAAGGGTAGGCACCCAACCGCATGGTCGCGCCCTTGTCCGAGGTGGCATCACGCCGCTCCACCTGGCCGGTCTGATCGTTGATCCACTCGGTCATCAAATAGATGACCGGATGGGGGGTGGTCAGGTCGAACTCCGAGCTGTTGGCCCCTTCCAGCCCCACGACATTGCGGGCGTACTCCACCACGGCGACCTGCATGCCCAGACAAATCCCGAAATACGGAACCTTGTTTTCGCGGGCAAACCGCGCCGTGCAGATCTTGCCTTCGATCCCCCGCGCACCGAAACCACCCGGTACGAGAATACCATCGGCCTCCAGCAGGGCGTGGCTGCAGCTGTCCGCGTTGATGGTCTCCGAATCCACGAAAAGCAGCTTAACCTCGCAGCCGTTGGGGATGCCGCCGTGGTAAAGGGCTTCGTTGAGGCTTTTATAGGACTCCGTCAAATCGACGTACTTGCCCACGATCGCAATCTTGACCATGGCTTTGGGCTGCTTCAGCTTGGCCACGAGTTCTTCCCAGATTTCCAGCCGCGGGGCCCGTGTCCAAATATTGAGTTTTTCGATGATCTTGTCATCGAGCCCTTCACTGTGAAAATTGAGCGGCACCTCGTAGATGCAGTCCACATCCTTAGCGGTGACGACGGCATCTTCGTCGACATTCGTGAACAACGCGATTTTCTTCTTGATATCCTTGCTTAGCGTGCTGCCGGTCCGGCAGAGCAGAATATCGGGCTGGATACCGATACTGCGCAGTTCCTTGACACTGTGCTGGGTCGGCTTGGTTTTGACTTCACCGGCCGTGCCAATGTAGGGCACCAGGGTCACGTGAATGTAAAGCGTGTTTTCCTTGCCGGCGTCCGCCCGGAACTGGCGGATGGCTTCCAGAAAGGGCAGACTTTCAATATCCCCGATCGTGCCCCCGATCTCGACGATCACGATGTCGACGCTCTTGGCAGCCAGGCGCACCGAATGTTTGATCTCGTCGGTGATGTGCGGGATGACCTGGACGGTCCCCCCGAGATAATCACCGCGCCGCTCTTTGGAAATCACGGAATGATAGATCTTGCCGGTGGTAAAGTTATTGTCCTGTCCGAGTTTGGCATGCGTAAAACGCTCGTAATGGCCCAGGTCGAGATCGGTTTCCGAGCCGTCGTCCGTCACGTAGACCTCGCCATGCTGGAACGGATTCATGGTGCCGGGATCGACATTGATGTAGGGATCCAGTTTCTGAAGGGTCACCGTCAGACCGCGGCTTTCCAGCAGGGCGCCGATGGCGGCCGAGGCCAGCCCCTTTCCCAGAGAAGAAAGTACGCCGCCAGTAACGAAGATAAATTTGGTATTCGCACTCATAGATTCGCTCCACAGATCCGATTGGCATCGTTGGCCAAACGATGCAATATTAAAACGATTGCTGAATTAGACCAATGGCGATCGGCAATGCATCGATTCGCTGATTCTGGGGGGATGGGGCTGGTGTCGGGTTGAGGGAAGGCTTCGAGAATACTGCGATCGGTCAACAAATACGCCATAAACGTATGCACGTGGGTCTTTCAACGGTCTTGGCAATCAACAAACGGGGGGTCATGATGTGGCCCTCTGAGAATGATTTAACATCCGTTTATTTCAAAATGCGCGGCGAAGTGCAAGGGTTTTTATTGAAGGCCGCCCTAAAAAATGGGGCCCCAGACCTTGCGGGGCGGACAGGCATCAGCGGTTCTCGGGCGGGCGCGATTCTGGCGCTGTTGTCGGCAGGGCCGGCAATGTGCCGATCGATTCCGGAATCCATTGGGGTAGCGTGGCCCGAAGCGCGGCCGCACTAAAAAGCAGGGGGTCTTGTGGAAGATCGACCCGCAGATTCTCCACGCGCATCTCCCGGAAGAGCTG
>JAAUYL010099878.1_pt1 | contig 12693 bp, 10 predicted proteins | sample 7278011 | NCBI WGS metagenome assembly JAAUYL01 (sample SAMN14350225, study PRJNA611818) | marine sediment metagenome | isolation source: surface marine sediment (1.8m) | place: French Polynesia: Moorea | collected 2018-08 | reverse complement strand
CAGCCGTCCTCGATCTCGGCCCCGTAGGGGTCCTTGGTCCAACCTTCGCCGGGCGGGACGACGTCGCCGTGAGCGTTGAGCGCGACCACCGGGCCCTCGCCGAAGCGGCGACGGACGACGAGATTGGTCGCGGTCAACATGCCGTTGGCCCGCACGAGATCCTCTGGGACCGGATGACGCTCTACGGTCAGGCCAAGGGCTTCGAGCAGCGTTGCGGCAGCCTCGGCATGGGCGGCGCAGTCGCCCGGCGGATTGTCGGAGGGGACCTTGACCAGCTCGGCTAGGAAGCGGGTCTCGGCCTCCTGCTGGCCGACGAGGAAGCGGCGAATCGCATCCGGCCCAGGGGTCATGGCAGAAGATCCTCGAGGCGCAGCAGGGCGATCCGTTCGATCTGCGTCAGCGCCTCGGCGAACTCGGCCTCGGCGTCGTTCTCCAGCCGGCGTTCGAAGGCCGCCAAGATCTCCGCCTTGTCGCAACCCTTGACGGCCATGATGAAAGGAAAGCCGAACCTGGCCTTGTAGGAGTCGTTGAGGCTGGTGAAGCGCACCAGCTCATCCTCGGTCAGCGTGTCGAGGCCTGCCGAGGCCTGTTCTCTGTTGGATTCGGCGGTGAGCCGACCGGCCAGTGCCAAGCGCCCGGCCAGGTCCGGATGGGCGTCGATCAGGGCCTCCTGGCGGTCCCGGGGCGCGATGCGAAGCACGGCACAGAGCGCCCGGTGCAGCCCCGCAGCTCTGTCCGCCTCGGCCGGCAGGCCGGCGTCGAAAGCGGCTTCGGCGATCCAGGGTGAATGTTCAAAAATCCCACCGAAAGCCGCGACAAAGTCACCGCGCGACAGTGTGCGCGGGTCGAGGCGCTGGGTCATGGCGCACCGCCGTGCTGTGCATGCCAGTGGCGGGCGATGTCGAGCCGGCGGGTGATCCAGACCGCCTCGTGCCCGGCGGCGTAGTCGAGAAAGCGCCCCAAGGCGGCAGCTCGCCCGGGCCGACCGGCCAGGCGGCAGTGCAGGCCGACCGACATCATCTTGGGCGCACCCTGGCGGCCTTCCTCGTAGAGCAGGTCGAAGCTATCCCGCAGGTAGGCGAAGAACTGGTCACCCGAATTGAAGCCCTGCGCGGTGGCGAAGCGCATGTCGTTGGCATCCAGGGTGTAGGGCACGATCAGGTGCGGGCCCTTTGGGCCTTTAACCCAATAAGGAAGATCATCAGCATAAGAGTCTGAAGAATAGAGAAATCCACCTTCCTCCATGATCAGACTCAGAGTGTTCGCCGAGCAGCGGCCGGTGTACCAGCCGAGCGGGCGTTCGCCGACGGCTTCGCTGTGGATCCGGATCGCCTCGGCCAGGTGTCGGCGCTCCTCCGCCTCGGACATATCTCGGTAATCGATCCACTTCAGGCCATGGGAGGCGATCTCCCACCCGGCCTCGCGCATCCCCGTGACCGCGTCAGGGTTGCGCGCGAGCGCGGTTGCCACGCCGTAGACGGTGACCGGCAGACCGCGCTCGGTGAAGAGGCGCCATAGACGCCAGAAGCCGGCCCGGCTGCCGTACTCGTAGATGGATTCCATGTTCGGGTGGCGCTGGCCGGGCCAGGGCTCGGCGCCGACGATCTCGCTGAGGAAGGCCTCGGACGCGGGGTCGCCGTGGAGGATGCAGTTCTCTCCACCTTCCTCGTAGTTGATCACGAACTGCAGGGCGAGCCGCGCCCCGCCCGGCCACCTAGGGTCCGGCGGGCGGCGTCCGTAGCCGACAAGATCCCGGGGATAGGCCTCGGTCATCGCTCCTCGCTTCCGCTCGCCCCGATGGGCGAGGCTATTTCACTACGTCCCATGGATCGGAGTAAACTGCTACGCTATCGGCTAGCGATACGATCGGATGGAAGAGGCGAAGGCATGACTCAATCCGAGGCCGAAGGAAAGGGCCGGCTGACCACCCATGTGCTGGACACCTCGCTGGGGCGACCGGCGGCCGGTGTCCGAATCGAGCTCTTCCGGGAGGAGGCATCGGGGCGGCAGCACCTGGGCGAGGCGGTGACCAACGCCGACGGCCGCTGCGAGGCACCCTTGCTCAGCGGCGCCGTGTTCGAGACCGGGTGCTACGAACTGGTCTTCCACGTCGGCGCCTATTTCCGGGCCCTGGAGATCGCACTGCCTGCGCCGCCATTTCTGGACCAGGTGCCAATCCGCTTCGGCATCGCCGAGGCCGGCGGACACTATCACGTGCCCCTTTTGATCTCGCCCTACGGTTACAGCACCTACCGGGGCAGCTGAGGGGGAGCCGGACGCCAAGATGCGCGAGGAGATCCGCTTCCTGCTCGGCCACGAGCCCCGCGTCGTCAAGACGCTGGATCCGACCATGACCGTGCTCGACTACCTCCGCCAGGAGGAAGGCCTGGTCGGGACCAAGGAGGGCTGCAACGAGGGCGACTGCGGAGCCTGTACGGTGGTCCGTGTGCGGCCTAGGAACGGCCGGCTCCACCACGAGGCGCTCAACGCCTGCATCCAGTTCCTGCCCACCCTTGACGGCTGCCAGCTGTTGACCGTCGAGCACCTCGCCGCACCCGACGGAACCCTCCACCCGGTCCAGCAGGCCATGGTCGACTGCCACGGTTCGCAGTGCGGCTTCTGCACCCCGGGCTTCGTGATGTCGCTCTTCGCCATGAGCCGCAACTTCGAGGCGGTGCCTTCGGACTCCGAGATCGACGACACCCTGGCCGGCAACCTCTGCCGCTGCACCGGCTACGCGCCGATCGCGCGGGCAGCGGCACGGCTCTTCGACACGGATCCGCGAAGGGACCACTTCACCGCGCGGGAGGCCGAGACCCTGGAGGCGCTGAGCCAGCTGCGGGACCACGTGACCCTGGCATTCGGCCAGGGCCCGCGCCGCTTCTTCGCGCCGGCGACGCTCGACGCGCTGGCCGAGCTTCTGACCGCCCATCCCGAGGCGACTGTTGTCGCCGGCTCCACCGACGTCGGGCTCTGGGTAACCAAGGCGCTGCAGCGCCTGGGCACGGTGGTCTGGCTGGGCCGCATCGACGAGCTGGCGCAGGTCGTGGAGACCGAGCAGTCAATCGAGATCGGTGCCGGGGTCAGCTACACCGACGCAGCGGAGACCCTATCCCGGCACTATCCGGACATGGGCGAAGTGATCCGGCGCCTGGGCTCGGTCCAGATCCGCAACCTCGGCACGATCGGCGGCAATATCGCGAACGGTTCCCCGATCGGGGACTCGCCGCCTCTGCTGATCGCTGCCGGCGCCACCCTCCATCTTCGCCTGGGTGACAAGCGGCGCAGCCTTCCATTGGAGGACTTCTTCCTCGACTACGGCAAGCAGGATCGACAGCCCGGCGAGTTCGTCGAGAAGGTCGAGGTGCCTTTGCCGGCGGCGGGGAGCACCTTTCGGGCCTACAAGATCTCCAAGCGGTTCGATCAGGACATCTCCGCCGTGCTGGGCGCTTTCCAGCTGCGCTTCGACGGTGCCCGGGTGACCGAGGCGCGAGTTGCCTACGGCGGCATGGCGGCCACGCCGAAGCGGGCGACCGCGGTCGAAGCCTGCCTCACCGGCGCCGACTGGGACGAGGCTACCGTGGACCGCGCCATGGCGGCGCTCGAACAGGACTTCGCGCCGATCACGGACTGGCGGGCCAGCGCCGGCTACCGCCTGCAGGTGGCCAAGAACCTGTTGCGACGCTTCCACATCGAGACCAGCGATCCGGCGACCGAGACCCGGCTGGTCGGCGACCGGAGCCTGGCCCATGCCTGACTCGCGGTCACCCGAACAGATCAGCGGTGCGGTGCACCAGGCACGGCGCCACGACAGCGCCCACAAGCACGTCTCCGGGGAAGCCGCCTACATCGACGACCTGCGCGAACCCGTCGGATTGCTGCACGTTTGCCTGGGAGTCGGGGGCGAGGCCCACGCCCGCGTGACCACACTCGATCTCGAGCCGGTACGCGCGGCCAAGGGCGTGGTCGCCGTGTTCACCGCGGACGACATTCCCGGCATCAACGACATCAGCCCGACCCACCGCGACGACGAGCCGGTCTTCTCGAGCGACCGGATCCTCTTCGCCGGCCAGCCGCTCTTCGCCGTGGCGGCCGAGACCCGCGATCAGGCGCGCCGGGCGGCCCGCCTTGCCGTCATCGAGACCGAAACGCTGGAGCCCGTACTGACCTTGGAGGCCGCCAAGGCGGAGGGGACCCTGGTCACCGATCCCTTGACCCTGTCGCGCGGCGACGTGGCCGCAGCGCTGAAGGGGGCGCCTCAGCGAATTGCCGGGCGCATGGAGATCGGCGGACAGGACCACTTCTACCTGGAGGGTCAGATCGCGATGGCCCTGCCGGGCGAGGACGACGAGGTGACGGTCTTTTCCTCGACCCAGCACCCGAGCGAGATCCAGCACATGGTGGCCAAGGTCCTTGGCGTTTCCTCCGGCGCGGTGACGGTTGAGGTTCGGCGCATGGGCGGCGCCTTCGGCGGCAAGGAGACCCAGGGCAACCTCTTCGCCGCGGTGGCCGCGCTGGTCGCCAAGGCGACCGGCCGGGCGGCGAAGCTGAGGCCCGACCGCGACGACGACATGATCATCACCGGCAAGCGCCACGAGTTTCTGGTCGACTACGAAGTTGGCTTCGACGAAGAGGGCGCGATCCAGGCGGTCGATATGACCTATGCGGCGCGCTGTGGCTGGTCCGCCGACCTCTCGGGCCCGATCGCCGATCGGGCGCTGTTCCACGCCGACAACTGCTACTTCTATCCGGCGGTCCATCTGACCTCGGAACCGCTGAAGACCAACACGGTGTCAAATACCGCCTTCCGCGGCTTCGGCGGTCCCCAGGGGATGGTCGGCGGCGAGCGCCTCATCGAGGAGATCGCCTTCGCCACCGGCAAGGACCCGCTCGAGATCCGCAAGCGCAACCTCTATGGCAAGTCCGAGCGGAACCTCACGCCCTACCACCAGGAGGTGAAGGACAACGTCGCCCTCGAGATCATCGAGGCGCTGGAGACCTCGGCCGACTACTGGGGCCGCCGCGAGGCGCTGCGCGCGGCCAATGCCGAATCGCGGGTCATCAAGCACGGCCTGGCTCTGACCCCGGTCAAGTTCGGGATCTCCTTCACCGCGACCCACTACAACCAGGCAGGGGCGCTGGTCCACGTCTACAACGACGCCAGCATCCACCTGAACCACGGCGGCACCGAGATGGGGCAGGGGCTTTACGTCAAGGTCGCCCAGGTGGTCGCCGAAGAGTTCCAGGTCGACATCGAGCAGGTGCGGATCTCGGCGACGACCACGGGCAAGGTGCCCAACACTTCGGCCACGGCGGCCTCGTCGGGTTCGGACCTGAACGGCATGGCGGCCCAGGCGGCGGCCCGGACCATCAAGGGCCGGCTCATCGAGTTCGCAGTGGACCGCTGGGGCGTGCCGCGGGAGCAGGTGGTCTTCCTGCCTGGCCGCGTCCGGGTCGGCAACAGCGAGATGGCCTTCGCCGAGCTGGTCAAGCAGGCCTACATGGCGCGGGTCTCCTTGTCCTCGACTGGCTTCTACAAAACGCCAAAGATCCACTGGGATCGGGCCAAGGGGCGGGGCCGCCCGTTCTACTACTACGGCTATGGTGCGGCCTGTTCCGAGGTCGCGGTCGACACCTTGACCGGGGAATACCGGGTCGAAAGGGTCGACATCCTCCACGATGTCGGCAAGTCTTTGAATCCGGCGATCGACCTGGGCCAGATCGAGGGGGGATTCGTGCAGGGCATGGGCTGGCTGACCACCGAGGAGCTCTGGTGGGACGACGCGGGGCGGCTGCGCACCCACGCGCCCAGCACCTACAAGATTCCGGCCTGCGGCGACCGGCCGCGGGTCTTCAACGTCGAAATCCTGAAGAACGCCGAGAACCGCGAGGAGACGATCTACCGCTCGAAGGCGGTCGGCGAGCCGCCGCTGATGCTGGCGATCTCGGTGCTTCACGCCCTGTCCGATGCCGTGGCCAGCGTTGCCGGGCACAAGGTCTGTCCGCGCCTGGACCCGCCGGCGACGCCGGAGCGGGTGCTCGCGGCGGTCGAGCGCCTGCGTGCGGCGGGAGTGGCGTGAGCGTGGCGGCCGTGCAAGGCGGGAATGGCGGAACGCCGCCGCGCCTGGAGGTCAGGGCGGCAACCAAGCGCTTCCCGGGCGTGCTCGCCAACGACAAGGTGAGCTTCTCGGTCCAGCCCGGCGAGATCCACGCCCTGCTGGGCGAGAACGGTGCCGGCAAGAGCACCCTCGTGAAGATGATCTACGGCGTCCTGCATCCCGACGAGGGCGAGCTGCTGTGGGACGGCGCAGCCGTCACGGTCGCCGACCCGCGGAGCGCCAGGGCGCTGGGCATCGGCATGGTGTTCCAGCACTTCTCGCTCTTCGAGGCCATGACGGTGCTGGAGAACGTCGCCCTGGGCATGGACAAGCCCGGCGACCTGCGCGCTCTCTCGGACCGGGTCGAGGAGGTCTCCCGCACCTACGGCCTGCCGCTCGATCCGCTGCGCGAGGTTCACACCCTTTCGGTCGGCGAGCGACAGCGGATCGAGATCGTCCGCTGCCTGCTGCAGAATCCCAAGCTGCTGATCATGGACGAGCCGACCTCGGTGCTGACCCCGCAGGAGGTCGAGAGGCTGTTCGAAACCCTGCGCAAGCTGGCTTCCGAGGGCTGTTCGATCCTCTACATCAGCCACAAGCTGCAGGAGATCAAGGCGCTCTGCGATCGGGCGACGATCCTGCGCGGCGGCAAGGTGGTCGCGGAATGCGATCCCGAGGCCGAGACCGCAACCAGCTTGGCGCAGATGATGATTGGGGCCGAGTTGAAGTCCCTCGACCGGCGAAGCGGAACCGGAGGCGGCGAGGTGCGACTGACGGTCGAGGGCCTGGACTTGCCGTCCGACGATGCCCACGGCACCGATCTGCACAACATCTCGTTGGAGGTCCGTGGCGGTGAGGTCTTCGGCATCGCCGGGGTTGCCGGCAATGGCCAGAACGAATTGCTGCAGGCCCTGTCGGGCGAGGTCCTGTCCGAGCGCCCCGAAGTGATCCGCATCGATAACCACAGCGTGGGCTTTCTCGACGCCGGCGAGCGCCGCCGCCAGGGCCTTTGCTGCGTGCCGGAGGAGAGACTTGGCCACGGTGCGGTGCCGGCCATGGACCTGGTCGAGAATGCGGTCCTCAGCGGGCACCATCGCATGGGTCTGCTGACGGCGCTCTTCATCCGGTCACTGGCGGCCGGTCGTTTCGCCGAGCAGATCGTCGACGACTTCGACGTCCGGACGCCGGGGGTCGCGGCCTCGGCCGGCAGCCTCTCGGGCGGCAACCTGCAGAAGTTCATCGTCGGCCGGGAGATCCTCCAGGCCCCGGGAGTCCTGGTCGCCTCGCAGCCGACCTGGGGCGTCGATGCCGGGGCGGCGGCGGCGATCCACCAGGCGCTCTTCGACCTGGCCGGTCAGGGAACCGCGGTCCTGGTGATCTCCCAAGACCTGGACGAGCTGCTGGCGATCACCGATCGTTTGGCGGTGATCAACGTCGGCGTCCTGTCCAACGCTCTGGTCACGGCCGAGGCCTCGGTCGAGGAGATCGGCCTCCTGATGGGGGGCATTCACGGCCTTGACGCGCACCCGGCGCCCGGCGCGGCGCAGGCAGGGCCCCGGGCGGAGCAGGGGGCGGGCGATGGCGATTAAGGTCGAGCCGAGGCGCGAGATCTCGCGACGGCTGCTCTATCTCACGCCGCTGCTGGCCTTCCTGCTGACGGTTATCACCGGTTTCTTTCTCTTCGCCCTGATGGGCAGCGATCCCTTCCTGGCGCTCTACCATTTCTTCATCTCGCCGCTCTTGACTCTCTACGGACTGAGCGAGCTGCTGGTGAAGGGCGCGCCGCTGATCATGATCGGGGTCGGCCTGGCGATCGGCTTCCGGGCCAACGTCTGGAACATCGGCGCCGAGGGCCAGCTCACCCTGGGCGCGGTCGCCGGCGGCGGATTGGGCCTGCTGTTCTGGAACGAGACCGGGTTTTGGATCCTGCCGCTGATGTGCGTGGCCGGAATCCTCGGCGGGATGGCCTATGGCGCGATCCCGGCTTTCCTCAAAACCCGCTTCGGGGTCAACGAGATCCTGACCAGCCTGATGCTGACCTACGTCGCGACCCTGTTCCTCAGCACCCTGGTCTACGGACCCTGGAAGGACCCGGAGGGCTTCAACTTCCCGCAGTCGCGGATGTTCACCGACTCGGCCTTGTTGCCGATCATCCTGGAGGGCACGCGACTCAACCTGGGCGCCGTGGTTGCGATCCTGGTTGCGGTCGCCGGCTGGGTCCTGATGACCTTCACCATCGTCGGTTTCCAGGTCCGGGTGGTCGGCCTGGCGCCTGCGGCGGCGCGCTTCGCCGGCTTCAGCCGCAAGCGGGTGATCTGGCTGAGCCTGCTGATCGGCGGTGGTCTGGCGGGCCTGGCCGGGACTTTCGAGGTGGCCGGGCCGATCGGCCAGCTGGTGCCGGTGATCACCCCCGGCTACGGCTTCACCGCGATCATCGTCGCTTTCCTCGGCCGCCTGCATCCCCTGGGCATCATCCTCTCCGGCCTGCTGATGGCGCTGTCCTACATCGGCGGCGAGAACGCCCAGGTCGAGGTCGGCCTGCCCCAGGCGGTCACCGGCGTCTTCCAGGGGCTGCTGCTGTTCTTCCTGCTGGCCTCGGATTTCCTGGTCCGCTACCGGATCCGGATCCTCAAGCCCGCGATGGAGGGCTAAGCCTTGCCTGCCGAAGCCAGCGTCCTCGTCCTCCTGACCATCATCTCAGCGGCTACGCCTTTGCTCTTCGCCGCCCTGGGCGAGTTGGTGGTCGAGAAGTCGGGGGTCCTGAACCTCGGGGTTGAGGGAATGATGCTCGCCGGCGCGGTGACCGGCTTCGCGGTCGCGGTCACCACCGGCAGCGGCACCCTTGGCGTCGTGGCCGGTGCCCTGGCCGGGGCGGCGATGGCCTTGATCTTCGGCGCCCTGACCCTGACCCTGGCCGCCAACCAGGTCGCCACCGGGCTGGCGCTGACCATCTTCGGGGTCGGGCTCTCGGCCTTGCTCGGCGCCGGCTTTGTCGGCGTGCCAGTGACCGCGCTGCCTAAGCTGAACCTGCCCGGTCTCAGCGACCTACCGCTGATCGGGCCCTTGCTCTTCGGCCACGACGCCCTGGTCTACCTCTCGATCCTGGCGACCCTTGGCGTTGCCTGGTTCCTCAGGCGGAGCCGCGGCGGTATGATCTTGCGCGCGGTTGGCGAATCCGACATCGCGGCCCATTCGATCGGCTACGATGTCATCGCCGTACGATATCGGGCGGTTCTGTTCGGAGGGGCAATGTCCGGCCTTGGCGGCGCCTACCTGTCGCTGTCCTACACCCCGATGTGGGCGGAGGAAATGACCGCAGGCCGCGGCTGGATCGCGCTGGCGCTGGTGGTCTTTGCCTCCTGGCGGCCCTGGCGACTGCTGCTCGGCGCCTACCTCTTCGGCGGAGTCACCATCCTGCAGCTCTACGCCCAAGGGGCCGGCGGCTTCGGAATTCCGGCACAGGTGATGTCGATGCTGCCCTACCTCGCGACAATTCTGGTCCTGACAGTCATTGCCGCTGGGCCGTGGAAGGGTCGGCTCGATGCCCCGGCTTGCCTGGGCAAACCCTTTCGACCTTCGACCTGAGACAGATCAAAAGAACAACACGGGAGGAGTGATCAATGTACAACCGTTTCACACGCCGCGGATTCCTTGCCGGCTCGGCGGCCGCGGCCGGCACCTTGTCGCTGGTCGGCGCGCAGGCCCTGGCGGCGGAGCCGCTGAAGGTCGGCTTCGTCTATGTCGGCCCGATCGGTGACTTCGGCTGGACCCATGGCCACGACCTCGGCCGCAAGGCGATCGAGAAGAAGTTCGGCGACAAGGTGAAGACTTCCTACGTCGAGAACGTCGCCGAAGGTCCGGACGCCGAGCGGGTGATCCGCCAGTTGGCCAGTTCCGGCCACGGGCTGATTTTCACGACCTCCTTCGGCTTCATGAACTCGACCATCAAGGTGGCCAAGCAGTTCCCCGAGGCGAAGTTCGAGCACGCCACCGGCTACAAGACGGCAGCAAACGTCTCGGCCTACAACGCCAAGTTTCACGAGGGTCGGACCGTTTGCGGCCTCATTGCCGGGCACGTGACCAAGTCCGGGATCGTCGGCTACATAGGCTCTTTCCCGATCCCCGAAGTCGTCATGGGCATCAATGCCTTCACCCTGGCGGCGCAGAAGATCCGGCCGGACATCAAGGTCAAGGTGGTCTGGGTCAACTCCTGGTACGACCCGGGCAAGGAGGGCGATGGCGCCAAGGCCCTGATCGACCAGGGCGCCGATATCATCTGCCAGCACACCGACAGCCCGGCGCCGTTGCAGGTCGCCGAGGCGCGCGGCGTGCACCGCTTCGGTCAGGCCTCGGACATGAAGTCCTTCGCGCCCAACGGCCAGCTTACCGCGATCATCGACGACTGGACCAATTACTACGTCAAGCGCACCCAGGACGTGCTTGACGGGACCTGGGCCTCGCAGTCGATCTGGTGGGGCATGAAGGAAGGCTTGGTGGTCATGGCGCCTTACGGCGAGGCGGTGCCGGAGAACGTCAGGGCCGAGGCCGACGCGGCGCAAAAGGGCATCGTCGACGGCTCGCTGCATCCCTTCACCGGCCCGATCAAGAACCAGGCCGGCGAGGTCAAGGTCTCCGACGGCAAGACCATGTCGGATGAAGAACTCCTACAGATCGACTGGTACGTCCAGGGCGTGGAGGCGTGACGACCGGCGTTTGACGGATCTGAGGCGATAGGGAAAGACGCGAAGCGAAGCCCTCCCTCTCGAGGGGAGGGCAGCTTCGCTGATCCTAGACTGGCCCGACAACTACTGCGCGGCGAAAAAGGGGCCCCATGTTCGAGGTGGTTCTCTGGGAATGGCTGGATCTCGCGGTCCGCTGGTTGCATGTGATCGCCGGCATCGCCTGGATCGGGAGTTCCTTCTACTTCGTGCACCTCGACTTGAGCCTGAAGCAGCGCGCGGGCCTGCCCGAGGGTGCCCACGGCGAGGCCTGGCAGGTCCACGGCGGCGGCTTCTACAACATGGTCAAGTACCTGGTCGCCCCGGTGCGCTTGCCGGACCAACTGACCTGGTTCAAGTGGGAGGCTTATACGACCTGGCTGAGCGGGATGGCCCTGCTGGTCCTGATCTACTACCTGCAGGCTGAGCTCTACATGATCGACCGTGGCGTCCTGGACCTCGCGCCTTGGCAGGCGGTGGCGATCAGCCTGGTCGGGCTCGCCCTGGGCTGGTTCGTCTACGATCTCCTCTGCCGCTCGCCGCTGGGCCGCAACGACAACGCCCTGGCCCTGGTCGGCTTGGTCTTTCTCACCTTGCTGGCCTGGATCTGCGCCCAGGTCTTCAGCGGCCGCGGCGCGATGATGCAGATGGGTGCCCTGATCGGTACGATCATGGTCGCCAACGTCTTCTTCGTGATCATTCCCGGCCAGCGCAAGGTGGTCGATGCGCTGATCGCCGGCGACGATCCCGACCCGGAGCTGGGCCGCCGGGGTAAGCAACGCTCCCTGCACAACAACTACCTCACGCTTCCGGTGATCTTCGTGATGATCGGCAACCATTATCCCCTGGCCTTCGCCAGCCGCTGGTCGTGGCTGATGCTAGCAATTGTCTTGGTAATCGGTGCGGTTATCCGGCATTTCTTCAACCAGCAGCACAAGGGTGAAGCGAGTCCCTGGTGGACCTGGGCGGTAGCTGCAGCCGGCATGGCGGGAATCGTCGCGCTGAGCGGCCTGCCGGCTACGGAAGCGGAGGGCGAGGCGCGGGCCGACCCGGCCGCGGTCGAGGAGATCGTGTTGTCCCGCTGCAGCATGTGCCACGCCGCCGAGCCGGTTTGGGAAGGCATCGCCCTGCCGCCCAAGGGCGTGATCCTGGAGACGCCCGAGGAGATCCGCCTCCAGGCCCGGGCGATCGACCTCCAGGTCGTGCGCACCCACGCCATGCCTCCGGGCAACATCACCGAGATCTCCGAGGAAGAGCGCCGGGTCCTCGCCGCCTGGATCGCCGACGGCGCACCCGGCTGGTAGCCGCATGTCCCCGAAACCCGAGCGGGCCCTGCGCGGCCGCCTGCTGAGCTTCCTCGAGGATCCGGCGACCGCCGGTTCCGGAGCGAGTCACTCCTACATCGAGGACGGCCTGTTGGTGATTGCCGAGGGCCGGATCGCGCAGGTCGGTGAGGCCAAGGCACTGCTGGGCGAGCTGCCCAAGGGCCTGCCGGTCGATCACTATCCCGACGACCTGATCCTGCCCGGCTTCATCGATCCGCACATCCACTACTCCCAGACCCAGGTCATCGCCTCCTACGGGGCCCAGCTGCTCGATTGGCTGGAAAGCTACGCCTTCGTGGAAGAGCTCAAGTTTGCCGATCCGGGCCACGCCGCCAGGGTGGCGGCCTTCTTCCTCGACGAGCTGTTGCGCAACGGTACGACCACGGCGGCGGTTTACTGCACGGTGCATACGGCATCGGTGGAGGGCTTCTTCGCCGAGTCCGAGCGGCGCAACACGCGCATGCTGGCCGGCAAGGTCCTGATGGATCGCGGCGCGCCCGCGGGACTACTGGACACGGCACAGTCCGGCTACGACGAGAGCAAGGCGCTGAT
>JAAUYL010082682.1_pt1 | contig 12705 bp, 13 predicted proteins | sample 7278011 | NCBI WGS metagenome assembly JAAUYL01 (sample SAMN14350225, study PRJNA611818) | marine sediment metagenome | isolation source: surface marine sediment (1.8m) | place: French Polynesia: Moorea | collected 2018-08 | reverse complement strand
TACCTAAAATACTAACTTTTTGAGCCTTATCAGCCAAAAATATATTACTTTTGGCGACCTGAAAATGCTTTTACCATTAGAATGTCAATGCTTTTAGATTTAATCAGCAAGTCCTATATATGTGAAATAACTTCCTGAAATTGCTATAGTATCAAAGTTTTGAGTATATAAAATCTGACTTTTTATTTTTAAGTTTTGAGTTTTGAGTTCGGTGAAACGGTATTAGTTGGGATTTTTCACGAAGCTACAATACTCAGAAAGTGTTGACACACAATTTTCAAACTGTTTAATCCCTTCTGCAATTGATTTCGGAGCTATTTTTTGTGCTAATTTTCTAGGATTTCTGACAATACGACCTGCTTTGATGTTCTCTTTAGAATCACCTATTCCAGCCATTCCTGTTTTATTCGTTACTTTGTATTCTTCCGAAAATTCTGATTTTGTTCCAAGAACTTTTTTTAAAGCATCAAAAACTAAGTCCGTTTGATTAACCAGTTGATCGTAGGTAATTAGCAAACTCCGTTCTTTGTTATTAATTAACTTTGCATATCTTTCTAAAGTTGATAAGCGTTCTAAATAGTAAGTTAATGCTTTTTCTTCACTCCAGTGTGGCTTGAGATCGAGAATACTAGCTATTGTTCTCTCTGGTTCTCTGATGAGAAATATACTATATAATTCTTCCGAATTTAACAATTTTTCATCTAAAAAAATCTTATTGTGTAAAGCTTTATCGAGAATATATTTATGATTCATTCTCAATTTTTTTAAGTCTTGTAACCTGCGAATATTTTGGGTTTTATGATAGACTTTAAATACTAATTTATTCAAATCAAATTCAGAGGCATATTGAATGTGAGTTTCCCCATATCCTAAAATTTCTCTATGAGAACTTAATATATTAGCTAGTAATGAAGAACCAGAACGCATATGGCTGAGAATAAAAAGGAACTTGTATGGTTCCGTTCTGAACATTGCTCGGTATGGGTCTTCAACTTGATTAATTCTCATGTCATAATACTTATGAATCATGTCATTTTTAATAAGTCGGATAGATTGACGTATTTCCTTAATTAAATTATTCATATTTCACAGAAATAAATTTTTGTTATATATATAATAGCTTATTGAGAAAATTATGGGCAGGTTTACTAAGTTTTTAACTATCAGTTTTGATGGTTATGCTATATCTAGTCTATTGTATTTATACTATTATCTTAATATGGGGAATATTAAAGGTGGAAAAATAATGTCATTTATGATATTTTTTTTCCAAGTTCAATTTTAATAATTGTCAAAAAACAAGGCTTAAGTATGATTGGGTGGTGGTGCATAGTAATGGTAAAGGAAGCACTGGGAGTGTTGGGAGATGGAGAGATTGAGAGATGGGGAGTGTGGGAGAAATTAAAAAATATATATCCTCACCATTACCATGCAGGACTACCTATGATTGGTTTGAAAAAAAACATAATATTCCTGTACATTCTTCGCTCATAAATATTTTTTTAGAATCATAGAACAAAATAGACTTATAACTGAACGATATTTTTAAATATCAAATTTAATTCACTCACTAGAAAATTATGTTGTTTAATCCATGAGAGGAGAAATATCCATACAACAGTATATGTAATTTTTGATGAATCTGCAATAATTTGTAATCATAATTCTAATTTATCTTTAATTGTATTAAAAATCTGAATCACTAAAATCTATTACCCTAGTAAGCTTGTTCTTAACCCAAAATGACCAATGAATCGTATAGTGGAATTGTGGATAACTTCCTAAAAAAAATATGAAAGCAATTACAATCTTAGGATCTACAGGGTCTATTGGTACTCAAACCTTAGACATTGTGACTCACAACCCAGACAAATTTCGAGTTATTGGGTTAGCTGCTGGAAGCAACGTCAAAATATTGGCCCAACAGGTAAGACAGTTTCGCCCTCAAATTGTTGCTATTGACGATGAGTCCAAATTTCCGGAACTACAAGAGGCCATTGCTGACCTCCAACCTCAACCTCAATTGCTTGCTGGCCAAGATGGTGTGATAGAAGTAGCCAGATATGGCAAATCAGAAGCAGTCGTGACAGGTATTGTTGGTTGTGCTGGTTTATTGCCTACTATTGCTGCTATTAAAGCAGGCAAAGATATTGCTTTAGCAAATAAAGAAACACTTATCGCAGCAGGTCCAGTTGTTAATCCCTTAATTGAACAATATGGAGTAAAATTATTACCTGCAGACTCAGAGCATTCAGCAATTTTTCAATGTCTTCAAGGTATACCTAAAGATGGTTTACGCAGAATTATTTTAACTGCTTCTGGAGGTGCTTTTCGAGACTGGCCAATTGAGAGATTATCAAATGTAAAAGTGGCAGATGCTATTAAACATCCTAACTGGTCAATGGGTCGGAAAATCACCGTTGATTCTGCCACAATGATGAACAAAGGTTTGGAAGTTATTGAAGCTCATTATTTGTTTGGATTGGATTATGACAATATTGATATAGTCATTCATCCTCAGAGTATAATTCACTCTTTAATTGAGTTACAAGATACTTCTGTTTTAGCTCAATTAGGTTGGCCTGATATGCGTTTGCCTTTGCTTTACGCTTTATCTTGGCCGGAAAGGATTTATACTGATTGGGAACAGTTAGATTTAGTTAAAGCTGGAACTCTGACTTTCAAGGAACCTGATAATTTGAAATATCCTTGCATTCAGTTAGCTTATGCTACAGGTCGTATGGGTGGTTCTATGCCTGCAGTTTTGAATGCAGCAAATGAACAGGCTGTAGCATTGTTTTTAGAAGAAAAAATTCCTTTTTTGGATATTCCTAAATTGATTGAATATGTATGTGAAAAACATAAGTCAAGTAATCAAGAAAATCCTAGCCTCGATGATATTTTGTCTGCAGATAAATGGGCTAGAAAAGAGGCTTTAGCAGGAAGTAGCATAGTAAGTAATTATCTAACAAATGTCAACTTGGTTAATGCTAATAAAGCTCAAGTAGATACAAAAAAAAATTATTTAGAAACAGAAGTCTCGATAACAACAGAAAATGAGCAGCCAGAATTTAAGGATTTTTATCAACGGGGATTAGCTAAATATGAACAACAAAATTATCAATCAGCCTTAGCAGAATTCGATCTGGCAATAGAGAGAGACCCTGGTCATGCAGATGCTTATATTTATAGAGGTGATGTTAAAGACAAATTAGAAGACTATCAAGGAGCAATTGCTGATTATAATGAGGCGATTAAAATAAATTCGACCTATCCAAAAGCTTATCATAGACGAGGAAATGTACTGCGAAAAGTGGGAGATAATTGGGGAGCGATCGCCGATTATAATCAAGCAATTAGACTAAATCCAAATTATACATCTGTCAAGCATCGGAGTCATATTCATCTTGATATAGAAGGTACAGAAAAATTACTACAGGATTAAGTCAATATAATCATTTTTATAGAAAGATAAAATGATGATTCAATTAATTACTATTGGCAACATATGAACGGAAAAATTGATCGGCTAAAAAAAATATTTAGATAAAAAATTGGAAAAATATGTATCAAGTAGAACAGGAATTATTATCTACTATTTCAACAACTATAAGACCTCTCCAGAAAATAGGCAACAGTGAACACGGAGAAGTAATTGATAATTTCTATAGTAATGCTTTACTTATTGATTTTGTCAAGTTGTATCTTAAGAAAGATATTGATAAAGCATAGCTATTACAGGAGGTACTGATAATTGTTAACTGATAACTGATAACTGATAACTGATTATGTATACTACATCCGAAAATACAACCACAGTAATAGTAGCTTTGATTGCTCTTGGAATTCTGGGCTGGGGATATTATAGAGCTAGACCTTATGGTAAAACAGGCATTTTAGCCTGGTTACAATCAGTAGTATTAATGGCACCTTGGCTACTATTTTTTGCTCTATTTGCTGCAGGAATTTATCTCAACTTAGTATTAATTCTATTTCTGCTAATAGCTTGTACAGGATTGTACATTTATTTGGGAAGGCAATTACGAATAATAGCAGCTCAAGAAGCAGAAAATAAACCCGAGATTCAATCCATTAGTAACCCCTCAAAACCTGATTCCAGTGAAGAGAAAACTCAACTACCAAATCTAGAGAAAATAGAAAACGAGGAAGAGAAAAAAGAAGAAACTCTAGAATTTATTCCTATTCCAACTGAAGACTTGCAAAAAGTCAAAGACATTTTTGGTATCGATACATTTTTTGCAACTGAAACTATCCCTTATCAAGAGGGAGCTATTTTCAAAGGAAATTTACGGGGAGATACAGAAAAAGTTCATACTAAATTATCAGCAAAATTGGCAGAAAAACTAGGCGATCGCTACCGACTATTTTTATTGGAAAGTCCAGAAGGCAAACCAGTAGTCATTGTTTTACCAAGCAAAAATGACCCATTACCTGCCACTACATCCCAAAAAATTCTGGCAGTTATTCTATTACTTGCGACTATTGCAACCAGTTTTGAAGCGGGTGGGTTGTTGTTAGGGTTCGACTTTTTCAACCAACCCATGAGATACCAAGAAGCATTACCCGTTGTCATTGGTCTGTGGATAGTTTTGGGCGGTCACGAAATTGCTCACCAAGTCTTGGCAAAACGTCACAATGTTCGCTTTAGTTGGCCGTTCTTTCTCCCCGCTTGGCAAATTGGCAGTTTTGGTTCGGTTAACCGTTTCGAGTCTGCGATCCCTAACCGAAAAGTGTTGTTTGATGTCGCTTTTGCTGGACCTGCTGCAGGAGGGATAATTTCTTTGGCAATGTTATTAGGAGGTTTGTTACTTTCCCACGAAGGTAGCATGTTTCAGATGCCATCAGAATTTTTCAAAGCTTCTGTTTTGGTGGGAAGTTTGGCGCGAGCGATTTTAGGTCCGGCGGTACATCAAAATATAGTAGATGTTCACCCACTGGCAATTATGGGTTGGTTGGGTTTACTTATTACAGCAATTAATCTGATGCCAGCGGGTCAGTTGGATGGTGGTAGAATTGTTCAAGCAATTTATGGTCGCAAAGTTGCAGGTAGAGCAACATTTTTCACTTTTATAGTCTTGGCGATCGCTTCTTTGGTTAATCCTTTGGCGTTGTATTGGGCAATTATTATTTTGGTATTACAGCGAAATTTAGAGCGCCCTTGTTTAAATGAATTAACAGAACCGGATGATGCGCGAGCTGCTTTGTGTTTGTTAGCTTTATTTTTGGCGATCGCTACTTTGTTCCCTCTAACTCCAGCTTTAGCTGGTAGGTTGGGTATTGGTGGTTAAGTCTTTACTGAATTAGAGTATGATTTTTCTGTAGGAAGACCGTTAAAAATTGAGGCGTTGCTGAATAAAAGTATGATTTTACAGGAGTCAGGAGTCAGGAGTTGGAAAGGAACTTTTTCCGCGCCAGTTAGAGGGGAAATAGGTCTGCTTTACACATTATAAATTTAGGAATTTCATACCGTCTTTCAGCAACGCCAAAATTGAAAAATTAAGAATGGTTCAATCTCCAGAATGCGGTTATCATCAAATTCATAAAAACGGAATCAAACAAGCTAGCTAGTAGTTTGTTAGAGAAAAAAACTGAATAAAGTCAGAATGGGAAGATAAATTATGAGTAACATTGATGTCATTAAGCGCCTTTATCAAGCATTTTCCGAAGGTGATATTGATTCAGTATCTGCATTGCTAGATCCCTCTATAGAGTGGATTGAATCAGATGGAATTCCTTATGGTGGTGTTTTTAAAGGATATGAAGCAGTTTTAAATGGAGTCTTTGCAAAAATTGGGGCAGAGTGGGATAACTTTACAGCTCATGTAGATGAGTTTATTGATGCAGGTGATATTGTAGTCACCCTTGGAACTGACAGTGCTATCTATAAAGCAACTGGTAAGAAAATGATAGCACCGACGGCTTCCATCTGGACATTGAAAAATGGCAAAGTAGTAAAGTTTAGACAATATATTGATACTTTGGCAGTCGTCAATGCGATCGGGTAATCATAGAACCCATTTGATATTTTTGCAAAGGTATGTACTTTTGGGATAGGAGTCAGGAGTCATATCAAGTCCGGTAGCATTAGTGTAATTAGATAAAGAGTGTGGGGAGTGTGGGGAGTGTGGTCCGGGTGGGGAGATGGGGATATCTAGAAAGATTTGGCAATAGACATCTCCAAAAATAAAAAATCAAATCAATTCTTATCCATAAATTATCAATTATTCCTTCCTGTTCCCTGTTTCCTGTTCCCTTACCCAGTGCGAGCTTATAGCTCGCGAATATTCTTTCAACTATTCCCTATTACCTGTTATAACTGATAACTGAAATGACACTTACTGTTGATTTAAAAGGTATTGCTACTGCTTTACCAATTTTTGTCTAACCCGAACAAAAGCAAAAGTTTTTATTTGTCTTAGGAGCTTTGATAACCAGATTAATTAGTTAGGATTTACGCAGTACAATGTATTTTCGTCATTGCGACCCACAGGGAAGCAATCTCAAATCCTAGTTTTTCCTACCTCGTGCGTAAGTCCTGTTAGTTTAAGAAAAATTCCTGAAATTATGGAAATTGATTGTGAATAATTGTTGCAAATATTAGATTTATTAGGCATTGAGTTTTCCTATCTTTCTTCAGAGGATATAGAGCAGGAACAAAGGTGGTAAAATCTTGAAAATTTTAATTAATTCGTCTCCTATCATCTTTTTAATTGAGGAAAAAATAGAAATAGGTAATAAAGATGAATTTTATCAAAATCTAGTCAAAATCAAATTTAGAATTTCCCGTTCTATTTTTGATGCTCTATTTCCTGATATTTAGGAGTTGAAGAGCGGAAATGGCACTAAATTTCAACTCCTCTAGCTTCTTCAACTTGAACAGTATCGGGTGTTAAATGTCGCCATCTAAACCTTTGGGAAAATTGATTTGATTTCCCTTCTACTACATCCGCTGCAATTTCTCCTAATAAAGGTGCCATTTTAAACCCATGACCGCTACCACCACTACTAACAGAAAGACCTTGAATTTCTGGATGGTTATCTATCCAGAAATGTCCGTCAAGGGTATCAGTATATAAACATCTGCGAGTATATACCAAAGGTGCATCTACCAGATCGCGGAGAGTCATCTTTAGAAAAGACCGCATATTCTCCACTTCATTATCCTTAATTCGGCGATCGCTATTTTCCGGATGAAGAGGTAGACCAATAGAATGTTTAGCTATCTTGACAACACCATATTTAGGCAAAAAGGGAAAACCATACCAACCAGAATTAGAAATATCGGCAGCAAAAACACTCAAATAAGGTGACGAAAAGTATTTGGAATTTTTGGGTTTTAACCAAAATACGGGATGACCAGTCACTTTCATGTAAGGTTGTAGCTCTGGCAAAAGATAGGGAGTATTAGCACCTGCTGCTACCAGCGCATGACCACATTGAAAGGTATTTCCCTCTCTAGTTTTGACTCCTTGTAGCTTTCCATTTTCCACAATAAAAGTTTCTGCAGTTTGCCCTTGATAAATCCCTACACCTAAAGAACTAGCATACTCAGTCAATTTTTCCACTACCAAGGAAGATTCTACATAACCTGCTTTGGGATTGAAATTAGCATCTATATAAACCGAGGTATTCACCACCGGAAAACGTTCTTTGATACTTTCAGCATTCATTCTGTCTGGAGAATAACCACTTTCAATAAGATTTTGATAACTGGATTTTTCAAAGCTGTGGCGATCGCTTTCAATTTTATCTTTGCACAGCATTAAAAAACCTACTTCGTGATACAACTTTTCCCCGAAAAGTTCATTCCATTCTTTCCATCGGTCAATACATATTTCTGCCATGCGGAAATATTCTTTATCAGTACCATATTCCATACGCACAACTTTAGTAATATCAGTAGAAGCTGCCAGATGATGGGGAATGGTGTCTGGGTTAATAACCGCCACTTTATATTTTCTTTTTGCTAATTCTACGGCAGCAGTGATACCAAAAATGCCGCTACCTACAATTAGAAAATCATACTTTGTGTTGGTATTTTTCATTAGTTTCTATAAATTTTCAAGATATAGCAATCAGGAATCAGATGTGGTAAATTTACTGCTCCTGTTCAGTCTAAAATACAGTAGTTATGACCCATATTGATACAGGTTTTTCCTTTTTCTCTGTTGCCTGTTGCCTGTTGCCTGTTGCCTAAAAGTTGACAATATCTTACAATTCAGATCAGATTGCTATATCTGGATTTCCAACTGATTCTGTTGGCAATATCAATTGTACAATTTTCCTCTACTTCGGATTAAATCAAATTAACTGAAAAATCCCTCCCTCTACTCGATCATTTTTTATATCAACTTTTGATAATTATTCTACTTCATAGTTAAATTCTACTTTGCTCTGCTTAATTACTTCCTCTAATATATGACTTAAACATCCTATTTATACACTATGGTAAAAACCTTCTATGATGGTTGTTCAATAATTAATAATTAACAATTAATAATTAATAATTACCTCTTCTGTAATAGAAGGATTGGTTAAAAGGAAATTTTTTCTTCTCTTGGTCGATTGGATATGGTTAGGTAACCCATCCATCTCTCGACCGCTTTTTTCTCCTTGCTCATGAGAGGCTTTAAACCTTATTTTTTCGGTAAATTTATGATTTATTCTATGCAATTCATCTATTTCTCGACTATGAGATTCACAGAGTATTGCTTTTGTGCATTTTTTCTAATTTTTTCCAGTAATTTATCTGTATTTTCAGTAGATTTGATGAAATATAGGATATTTTTCTATTTTATCAATATCTAAGAAAAACTTTTTAAAATCCGTTGTTTCTGTAACCTGAAAAAATCTACCTAATGGTTTCATTACAAAATCTATACTCCGGTCATTGGCATTAGTTCGCCCTGTTTTGTATAATTTTAAATTTTCTTGTTGTATATCCTCTATATCAAAACCAAAAAATACAGTCTGTTCGTGGTAATAATATTTCAAAATGCTATAGCTAACAATCTCAAACAATCTTGCATCTATGATTTGGCTGTAAAAGTGTAATAATAAAACCAACAGCTTCATTTTGATTTGCTTCTATTAATTGACTTATTTGCTGGCAAGACTTAATCAAGTCTTCAAAAGCATTTGTTTTTGTTGAAATATACAGCTCGATTATTTGAATAATGATTTTAGCTAGATTATAAGTTTGTTCTTCAATTATACAAAGGAGCAAATTTTCATTGAACCAATACCTATTGTTTGAAGGTTCATGGATAATTAATAATTAATAATTAATAATTGATAATTAGAGATAGTTTTCAGGTAGTCTTGTGGATGTAGTGATTTAGGGTAAAAGTAGGGAACAGGGAACAGAGATTACCTTAAATTCGGCTTTTTCAAAGAATATTATATTCCCTTGACTAATTGACTTTTTTGAAAATCTCACTACCTGTACACCACCACCAGTTTTGATTATCCATTATTCATTATCCATTAATGAACACTTTCATTAAACCTCCTTTTTCACATAATCTTCAACTAAAACATAAATAGCATACAAATTACCAAAATAAATTCTGGCTTTCGACCTTCAATTAGTAGCTCTAGTTTTCAGATTAATCTATTGTAAAATAGGATAAATTGAGTATAGCAATCCGCGCATAGGTTGTGACAGATTAAAAAGTAAAAAAAAACTTGAAACTCTTACCAGTTAAGTGTTACCAGTTAAGTGTTACCTAAAAAGCCGTAAGATTTTTGCCACGAATAAAATAGGATTGCTATATATTAATTCTGATTTATTTCCATAAATATCTCTCAAAGCATTTTTGATCGCCTTTGTAAATTCATATTCCATCTAATCACCTATATTTAGGTCTGAAGTTAATTGAAAATCTTGATTATTTAAAATATTATGATTACTTTGAGCTTCAGAAGCAAAATCTAATCTTTCTAATCCTAATTTTACATATTCTTCTTCTATTTCTATACTGATAGATTTCCTTCCCAATTTTTGAGCGACTACAGATGTGGTAAATGTTCCAGCAAATAAATCAAGAATCAAATCACCAGGATGACTACTTGCTTTAATAATTCTTTCTAATAAAGCTTCTGGTTTCTGAGTAGGGTGATTTCTATACTGAGCCATTTTATATCTCACTCTAGGAATATACCAAACATTACCAGGAACTTTTTTAGAATTATAAACTGTTGGATTTTGTTTGCGATAATCAATCAATTGAGTCAATCCTCTTATTTTCAACAATTAATAATTATTAATTGTTGAAGCACTGCACCTGTTTTAGCTTCAATCTTTATTTCTTCAGCATTAAATGTGTAATTATTTTTATCTTTTACCCCAAATAAAATTGGTTCATATAAAGAACCAAAATATTTTTTTGCCTGAACTCCTGAACTATCGTAATACCAAACAATACAATTCGGGAAAGAAGAGTAATTTTATCTCTTAAATATATGTCTATATATGGCATATATTGTGTTGCTGCCATGATGTAAATACTGCCTGTAGTTTTTAACTTCCTCATACATAAATCCAGCCATTGATAACACCATCTTATATACTCATCATCAGAATTCCATTTTTTTGTTTCCCATTAAATTTCTTACCAATATTATAGGGAGGGTCGGCAAATATTAGGTCAATACTGCCGTCTTCGACGAATCATCCAAAACAGAAATTATATCTCCCAAAATTATTTTGTGTTCTGCAAATTTCCTAACTTTCATTTCACTTTTACAGATTTTTTTCCTGCATATTCACCACTCTCAAACTTTATTCCTTAACTGACTTGATTATTTGTTGAATAAAAAATCATGCATGTATGCGAATTAACCCCACTATTACTTATCTATATTTAGATATATCAGAATTTTTCATTCTACGCAACCTCTATATGAGCTTAATAAAAAGACTTAAATGAATCAAACCTATTCCTCGTATACTTTACCAAGTGGGATAGAAAGATATTTTCTCAACACCAGATATTGTAAATTTACAAAATCTGTGACAAAAACTTGCGGGTACGCTCCTCTTTCGGGTTTTGGAAAAACTCCTCTGGAGTCGCCTCCTCTACCAATAACCCATCCGCCATCAACACAATTCTATCTGCTACCTCCCTTGCAAACCCCACCTCGTGAGTCACCACTACCATTGTCATTCCCGAATCTTTTGCCAAACTGCGCATAACATCCAAAACTTCCCGCACCATCTCCGGGTCTAACGCTGAAGTCGGTTCATCAAATAACATAATTTTCGGCTGCATCGCCAAAGCACGAGCGATCGCCACCCTTTGTTGCTGACCCCCCGAAAGTTGACCGGGGTATTTTTTCGCCTGTTCCAAAATACCCACCCTTTCCAAAAGTTGCATTGCCACTTCTTCCGCCTTAACTTTTGGCCATCGACGCACCCAGATCGGAGCTAAAGTCACATTTTGCAAAACTGTTAAGTGAGGGAATAAATTAAACTGCTGAAATACCATCCCCACTTCCCGTCGAATAGCCTCAATATTTTTCAAATCGTGGGATAAGTTAATACCATCAACAATAATGCTACCTTTTTGAAATTCCTCTAAAGCATTAAAGGTACGGATAAAAGTAGATTTACCAGAGCCACTCGGCCCCATAATGACTACTACTTCTCCACGTTTTACTGTCAGACTGACTCCACGGAGAACATGAAAATTATTGCTGTACCATTTCTGGACATCTGTGGCAATAATTCCTACATTGGCATCTATTAGTGCTTCAGTTTTGTTTGTTTCTGCTTGTGTCATTTTCATCTTTAGGAAATAGGAAATAGGGAATAGAGATTAGTATTAAACTCTATCCCAGCATTCTTAAAAGTGCTGTTAATGTAAATATTTTAGGTAGGACTTACAGACCTACAACGTATTGGTTGTGCATAGCGCAAAGTGTGGGATTCGTCAAGTATGGCTGGCCGATATAATCTAAAAACACTGATATATAAAGGTTGAGCACCCACATGGGAGCCACAAAAGTGCAAATTTTTCAGCCTTTAAGACTAAAAAGTTAGGATAAAAGGCAGACTTGCACAAAAAGATACAGGTAAAATTATTCCTCCTACTTTTTGATGTTTCTCCACACGGACCACACGGACCACACTTCCTTGATGCACTACCAACGTATTTTCGTCCGATACGACTGACAAGTTTTGCGCGACAGTCCGTCAGGATAGCAATCTCAAACCCTAATTTTTTCTACCTCATGCGCAAGCTCTGTTAGGTTAACTAATTCTAGCAAGATGTAGGAAATTTCAAAGAACACAATTTTTCTCAATGTGAAATAAAATTGACTCTACTCTCTAACTTTGAGTAGTGCTTGAGAAAATGTTTTGACTATTTCTCTATACGCAATAGTCGGAAAAATTTTTCACCACACTCAGAGTCGGGGGACTTCCGAGAAACTACTATTTCTCTATACGCAATAGTCGGAAAAATTCTTACCACACTCAGAGTCGGGGAGCTTCATAAAATGTTGTGACTATTTCTCTATACGCAATAGTCGGAAAAATTTCTCACCACACTCAGAGTCTGGGAGCTTCATAAAATGTTGTGACTATAATAATCAGAGTCGGGATGCTTCATAAAATGTCGTGACTATTTCTCTATACGCAATAGTCGGAAAAATTTTTCACCACACTCAGAGTCGGGGGAC
>JAAUYL010008315.1_pt1 | contig 12718 bp, 6 predicted proteins | sample 7278011 | NCBI WGS metagenome assembly JAAUYL01 (sample SAMN14350225, study PRJNA611818) | marine sediment metagenome | isolation source: surface marine sediment (1.8m) | place: French Polynesia: Moorea | collected 2018-08 | reverse complement strand
CCCCTAACCCCTCCCAGGAGGGGAACAAGAACCCACCCCTAACCCCTCCCAGGAGGGGAACAAGAACCCACCCCTAACCCCTCCCAGGAGGGGAGAAATGGGAATTATAGAGGAGGTAGGAGGAAGAATAATCAAGGGATTATTCTGCGCAACTATGAGCCTAAAATGCTAATTTTTTGAACCATTACGACCTAATATCAATTTTATAAATGTTTGCTACAAATAGGTAGGGTACTTCTTAGGAGTCAACCCACCCCTAACCCCTCCCAGGAGGGGAAGTCAGGAGTCAGGAGTCGTATGGGAATAGATTTAATACGAGTTTTTAGGTCATAAATTCTCTTTTTTATCAAAGGGGAATTTCCTGCAAAATTTTTTTATTGCACTTATTATTCGTAACATTCTTTTTTCACGCTTGGTATAAAAGCTTGGACTTTTTTTAACTAAAAAATGCGCTCAACCTTTATATGTCAATGCTTTTAGATTTAATCAGCAGAGCAATAATTAACTTACTATAAAATCTGTGTATTTTGGATCATCTTCTGTACCGATAATCATATAACCAATGACATTAAATTCAGTTATTTCAATATTACCAATAACTTCTAATTCTTTAATCAGATTATTTGTAGCCTCCTTAATAATATCAGGGTCAGAATTTTCGTCTACAATTGTATTTAACCAGAGAGTATAAGCTGTTTCAAACTCTTTCATTTTATCCCAATCAAACCAGTGGTAATAAGGGGTGATATGTGCAGGTATTTCTGCACTAACAATATTACGAATTAGCTGTTGAAAGTTTTCATTTTTAAATCGATCTATCCAATTAGGAAAAACAAAACTGATTTGGAAAGAATAAGGATCTACAATTCGATTTACTTCTACCCATTGTCCTTCTTCTGATTCTACAAATCCTGTTTCTATTTCTATATCAAATGTGTCTTTTTCAACATTAGTAACCGAATAAGTTCCATTGTAATGATCTGTCTCAAATATTTGTATTAGCTCATTTTCTAGAATTCCATGTTCCGGAGAAACACAAGTTACTATTTTTTCAGAACCTGTTTCTCGAAATTCCGAAATTGGATTACCAAAATTTAAAAAATTAGGGTTTTCATGGGTGGGGTCATTACTATGACGAGGACGAAGTAAAATATGTTCTACAATATGGAATCCTTCTTTTTCATCAGATTGATTAGAGAGAGCTAAAGTTCTTCGATCGTAAGGAATTCCTAATAAACTGCAAATTCTTTGTTTTAATCCCGATACGTTATCTGTATCCCAAACTTCGCTAGAATTAATACAGTTAAAGGCTTGATTCCTGTTACTGCTAATTTGAGGATAATTTTGTAAAAAAGTTATTTTATTATCAATGAAACTCTCTTCGATAATTGAACTATATAAAAGTAAAGAATAATCAGTAAATATTTCAGCAAACTGTGCCATTAAATGGTTAAGAAAACGATTTTTTCTCTCTAAATTAATCTTCACCACATTATCCCCTCCAGGGAGGGGTAGGGGTGGGTTGTCTTCATCTCCTGGGAGTAGGTCTTGAATATCCCCTCCTGGGAGTAGGTCTTGAATATCCCCTCCTGGGAGTAAGTCCTCATTATCCCCTCCTGGGAGGGTTAGAGATGAGTTAATAATTTGACTCGCACCTGGAACCCCATCAAGTTCTTGGGAAAAGTAGGTAATTTTTTCCTTAGTTTGGTAATTAAATAAATCTTTCGTGTGTTCTAATTGAGCAAAATAATTGGCTAAAACTTGGTCGAAAAACATTAAATAAGCTTGCAGTTGCTTTGCTTGAGCTTTGCGTTGAGGAGATGCGGAAAAAGGTAAACCAACTTCCCCAATACCGTAAGTCGCAGGAAAGTCATTTTGGATTGATTCATAATCAGATAATTCCCGGTATTCCCCAACTGGAATAGGGATATCTTTGATTTGTGTCGTTGAGAGTAATTTTGTATTTTCCTGCTGTAAAGATTCTAGAAAACTTTGAACTTTATCTAATTCAGGAACGCAAGAAATTTGTCTTTTATCAAAAGTAATATTAGCAATTAAACTGTCTATATCTTGGAGTTGAGGAGTGAAATTTGAACCTAACTTTAATACCCATTCTTCCCATTCCTCTGGTTGGGGTGACTCCTTATTAGAAATAGCAATACTTCTAACTATTTTTATCCCTTCAATATCTAAAATAATCTGAATTAAGTCAGAAGTATAAAGTTCATTTTTCTTAGTGAAACTTTCAAGTTGCTCATCATTAAGAAAACCATGTTCCAGAGGCGGACCATCAAAAATAACTTCAGGACTCTTACCTTGTTCTAGTAGTTCTTTTAAACTAAAAAAATCTAGGTTAGGAGAAATAAAATTATCTAACTCAAAATATATCTTTGCCATTAATTCATTGACATCAAAACCTTCCTCTACTTCTATCTCTGCTTGAATACTTATTTCTTCAATAGGCAAGATTTCAACTGAGGCAAAATCCTCACCTAGATTCCGATACTCATTAAGTTTAGATTCTACCTTTTCGATAAGATTTGCTTCATCATCTATATTTTTATCTTTTTCTATGAGTATCCGGTAAAGTCCGTTTAAGTTAACAGATTGAGTAAATTCTCGTTCTTCAAAAGTTAAAGTATGACGATTCGGATCATAATAAATTGGCGGTTGTGAATTTTTAATAGGTTCCAACCAAGTATTTTTTACACCCTCAATATCTATTAAAAGTTTACGATAATCATTAATAGTTAAAGGATTAACAGTAAGAATTTCCCTCGCTGTATAAAACTGCTTTCTACTTTCTCCAGGGGGTGGTGCCAGCAAATCTTTCATCTCGAAATCAAGTCGATAACTTAAATCCGTGATAGCATAACAGAGTTGTTCTAGAATCGTTATACCAGGGTCATGGGTATTGTAATCTGTCCATATTTTTCCCCCTAGACGTTCGATGTGCTTAATACCTTCTTCTCGTAACAAGGTAAAATTCATGCCTGGATGTTCTGGAGGAGTATTGGAAATGGTAAGATGTTCAGTCATGTTTAGTTATTAGTAATTTATTGTTGTGGGCAACAGTTTAGGTTCAGCTTGAACTTGAGTCATTAGTAACAATTTCTGGTTCTATTGTTGATGTTTCAGACGATTCTGTCTTATTGTTATTTGCTTTGGCAATTTCTTCTTCTATAACCTGAATTGCTCCTTGAATACGCAGCAAAGTTTGACGGACATTTGCTTCCTTTTGTTCTAAATCTGCCAGATACTTTTGTCCTGATTCAAATTCAGATTTGAGTTCATTTAGACGTTGTTCTAGTTGTTCTTTCATATTATTTTCCTAGGGAGTTGTTTGATTCCGAATTTCTCTTAAAATATCTGATATTTCTGCTTCTGAGTCAATATGTTTAGGTTAAGACATTGAATATACCAGAATATTAGTATCTAAGTACCGTTTTATCTTGTTATTCGACACAATAGATATTACTTCTAGTCAGAGGTTCTTTAACACCAATATCAGCAACTAACCAATCAAATTCTTGATGAAGTTGCTTCAATTCTTCTCTCCCTTTATATTCTTGTTGATTGAGATTTTGTGTGGAATTATTCTGTTGATAAATAACCTTAAAAGCAGCAATAATTTCTTCAACCATAGCAATCTGTTTTGGAGTTATACCTGTGACATCTATAACCTTATTTTTCATCATAATTATCCTTATTATTCGAGAATTTCATTATTTTGATAAGTTTTAATTTCGCCCATAATATTAGCCATTTTGCCGATCGCTAATTTCTAGCTTGAAAGATTTGTTGAGCTGCTTCTTGAGTCATATATTTTAGGACATCCATTGGGTTGATTTATCTTCAAAATTGAGCGATCGCAAAACTCAACAAAATCTTAAGATTAGTAAAGTGTCTCAGGCAGTCAGGATTTTTCCTCAAACCTCCCCTCAAATTCCCCTCCAGGGAGGGGCTGGGGTGGGTTAAGTCCAGGAGTGGGTAAATCATCTGATGATATTCTGCAATAACCATTTAGCTGAGGTAATCATAGTGTTTTAGTATAAGTAGGGTGGGCAATATTGAAAAGTTTAATCCTGATTTGCGATGGCCTATCTTACAAATTTATGATTTCATAATGAAGCAAAGAGCATAATAAGGTGGTCTATTTTCGTGGGCTTGATTGCTGCCTTGGGATTTAATTTCCCCAACATTTACCACATCAGGTTCATTTGCACCATTCTTATCTGTACCATCAGTTGTCCAATTAATATTCTTTCGCATAAGATACTTATAATTACCATTAGCATGATTGTGTGATGGCATTTGTTCTATTGTCAAAGTTACCTGATTATATCCACCCGTATTCCCAGGATTGTATGAATTGCCAGCTCCAACAATAAAACGATCTTTTAAATTAGGTGTATTGTTTTGACCGTCACAAAGTACCCAACCTTGAGGAATCTGATTGGCAGCTCCAGACCACATCAGAATAACACCAGACGGCAGTCTTTGATCTACATAGCTTTTTATAGCCTGTTCTGTTAGTATTTTCTGACTACTACTACTGAGTGTTCCACTATCAGAAATTTCATTCACTGCTACTCCATTTTGTAGCTTGAGATTGCCATCTACGTCTAGTTTTGCCCCCGGATCATCTGTCCCTATCCCCACATTGCCATTATCTTCAATAACCATTTGTACTGTTCCGCCATTGCCGGGATTCAGTCTACCTTCATCAGGAACACCACCTTTATACCAAGCAAAGTTTTTTAAACTCCGAAAATATTGAGTCTCACTTTGTATTCCGATACCGTAACTTTCTTGGTGTAAGTTAATCTTTTGTCGTGAACCTGTAGCAAAATCAAGATTTCCTGAGACAGATAATTCATTTGTGGTCGTAGTTCCATCTACCTCTAGGTTATTATCCCCTGGGTCTGAATTACCACCAACGTGTAAGCCTCCATTAACAGAGAGTTTTGCCCCTGGAGTTGCCGTCCCTATCCCCACATTGCCATTTTTAATAACCATTTGTACTGTTCCGTCATCACCAGGATTCAGTGCATTGTTACTATGAGTACCACCTTTATACCAAGCAAAGTTGTTGTGAGTCCGAAAATATTGAGTGTCAGTTTGTATCCCGATGCCATACCTTTCATCGTGTAAGTTAATCTTCAGTCGTGTACCATCAGAAAAACTAAGACTTCCTGAGACAGATAATTCATTTGTGGTCGTAGTTCCATCTACCAATAGGTTATTATCCCCTGGGTCTGAATTACCACCAACGTGCAAACCTCCATTAATAGAAAGCTTTGCTTCTGGACTTGCCGTCCCTATCCCCACTTTGCCATCATTGGTAATTGTCATTCTGTTTGTTAGATCGGTGCTACTTGTGTGTTTACCACTATCAATTTTCAGGTCTGCGTAGTCACTGCCTGCATTAGCACGGTAAATCCGCCAGGTATAATAACTCCCTGCATTTTGAAAAAGTATACCTTGATCCTTATTGTTATACGGATCATCAACTTTGAAGACTAGATCGCCGCCATAAATTTCCAATTTGTGCCCATCTTCTGGTGCTTTCCCAATTCCCACATTGCCATCTTTAATAACCATTTGTACTGTTCCGCTACCAGGATTCAGTTCATTGTCATTATGCTCACCACCTTTATACCAAGCAAAGTTATTTAAACTCCGAAAATATTGAGTGGCACTTTGTATCCCGATGCCATAACTTTCTTCGTGTAAGTTAATCTTTTGTCGTGAACCTGTAGCAAAATAAAGATTTTCTGAGACAGATAATTCACTTGTAGTCGTAGTTCCATCTACTAGGAGGTTATTATCTCCTGGGTTTGAATCACCACCAACGTGTAAGCCTCCATTGATAGAGAGTTTTGCCCCTGGAGTTGCCGTCCCTATCCCCACTTTGCCATTTTTAATAACCATTTGTACTGTTCCGTCATCACCAGGATTTAGTTCACTGTTATCATGAATACCACCTTTATACCAAGCAAAGTTTTCATGAGTCCGAAAATATTGAGTGTTAGCTTGTACCCCGATGCCATACCTTTCATCGTGTAAGTTAATCTTCAGTTGTATATTATTAGAAAAACTAAGACTTTCTAAGACAGATAATCCATTTGTGGTTGTTGTCCCATCTACCAATAGGTTATTATCTCCTGGGTCTGAAGTACCACCAACGTGTAAGCCTCCATTAACAGAAATTTTTGCCTCTGGAGTTGTCGTCCCTATGCCCACATTGCCGCTACTACTATCAATAAAAAGCTTACTCTCTCCAGAAGAATTAGATATATTTAAACCTTCCTCGTCCTCTGATTTTTGACTAATACTCCAAGTCTTTGTCTCTTCCCTATAAAAATCCAATAATTTCTCATCATCACCCTGCGTCATAATCTTCAGGGGAACACCTGCTCCAGAAGGCTTTTCTATACCATCATCCATTCGATTGAGAGTAGACTCAATAAAGTCAGTAAAATCCTGTTGAGAAGGCTTTGCTCCCGTCTTGAATAATTCTTGTAGTTCTGTTCTTGTCTTTTGAGCCATAATTTTTTAATCTTTATTCAATAACAATAAAATCAGTATTAGTATTAGAGCTTCAGCTCCATAAATATTGAAGCGAATCTCCTACAAACAAATTTTCAAACCGTAAACCTCTCCTCCTACAAATTCCCCTCGTGGGAGAGGCAGGGGTTGGTTAAATCCAGCGTTAGTAGTAGGGCTTCAGCCCGATAAATATTTAAGTTGCTCAAGCCCTACAGGCGTGTCAAGCCTGAAATGTTACTTTAGGAAAATGGTACAATGATTATTTTTCAAAGCTAAAGCGTCAAAAATCTATTCCACCATTTTCAGCTTGACACAGCACTACTACAAAAATTCAATAATATGTTCCGGTGCAGAAACCAAATCGAATCCGGATACTGCACCTGAGCGACATTAGACTCAGAATCATTTTCTAACTTATCTTGAACATCTAAATTAATAACAACCTGCTCATATAACTTAAGATTTGCCACATAATCCACATAAGGTCTTTTCTCAATAAAATAGACTACTGAGGAATTGTGGATAGAACTGCCAAAGGGAATGTCCGCTTGTTCCTCATAAGCCCAGGGGGACAAAAAATGTTTAACTAATGAGGGGTTCGGGGAGCTATAAGTCCCGCGCTGTATGCGTAGCATCAGCGTCGGGATACATGGACTCCCCGCGCTTGTCGATTCGGCTCGATGCCGATGAGACAAGCATTTACCAGTAGCTATAGCTTGTGGTAAACTACAGCTATGCTGACGATGAACTACACCTACCGAATCTATCCAGATGCCAATCAACAGACTGAACTTTTGGATTGGCTTGAGACGTGTAGAGGCGTGTATAACTACGCTTTGCACGAACTCAAAGACTGGATTGCTTCGCGATCTGGTCTGGTAGACAGGTGCTCGTTGGAGAAGGAGTACATCATTCCTGCCGATGAGCCATTCCCGTCTTACCATCGTCAACAAAACAACCTGCCCAAAGCTAAGAAGCAATTCCCGCGTTTGGGCCAGGTGCATTCTCAGGTGTTGCAGACTACTATTCGTAGACTGCACGACACCTGGGAAGCTTTTCAGAAGCGGGGTCATGGATTTCCGCGCTTCAAAAAGTTTGGTCAATTCAAGTCTTTTGTGTTTCCTCAGTTCAAAAGCAACCCCATCAACGGATTCGCTATCAAGCTACCGAAAATCGGGGAAGTGCCTATCAACCTGCATCGCCCCATCCCTGACGGATTCAAGGTAAAGCAGGTGCGGGTACTGTCCAGGGTGCGAGGAACCCAATGGTATGTGGTCGTCACCATTGAATCGGAGGTATCGGTTCCCGATGCGCCCGTGCATGGTCGAGCGATTGGGATTGACCAGGGATTGGAGCGATTCTTGACGGCTTCCGATGGCAGCTTCCAGGAGCGTCCTAAGTTTTTCAAGTCGAAGCAGCGCAAGCTGAAATTGCTGCAACGCAGAGCGACGCGAAAACAAAAGGGGTCTCAAAACTGGGAGAAGGCGCAAATCGAAGTTGCCAGAATGCACCATCGGATTGCAAACTGTCGTAAAGACTTCCATCTGAAGACGGCTCACAAACTTTGTGACCAAGCACAAACTATCTTTGCAGAAGACCTCAATACCAAAGGGTTGACGCGAGGGATGCTGCGAAAAGATTGTGTGGATGCTGCCTTTGGGCAATTCTTGTCTCTAACGGAATGGGTGTGTTGGAAACCAGGTGTCTACTTCGCTAAGGTCAACCCCAACGGCACCAGCCAAACCTGCCCTAACTGCTTTGCGACGGTCAGCAAAGGGTTGGAAGTCAGAGCGCATGATTGTCCTGAATGTGGGTATCGAACGCCGATGCGACCATGCCGCAGCAGAGATGGTTTTGCATCGTGGACTAGAAAAAGTAGTAGCCCAGGGACTCTGGGGAACGGAAACAGCCTGTCAAGTCGGTCTGTCGGGGGTCTATGACCTAGATAAGTGGCGTGGGGCAGGAATACCCAATTGCGAGATTGGGAAGCCCGCGCTGTACCCGTAGGGTCAGCGTCGGGAGGATGTCACTATCCTCATTCAGTTGATTGAGATAATACCCCTGTTCGTATCCATGGCGAAACCGGATACCCACTTTGTATTTTATCCGCTCATACCGAGGATTCTTTACCACAATTTGTACAAAAGGTGAAGTATATTTTTGTAAATATTCCTGAATTTCCTGAAGCAAATACACGGGTGCTTTAGGTTCCAGGGGAAAGAAAGGGGCAGTATTAGAAATATCGGGAACTACAACCAATGTCACTTTGGCAGCACTAGGAGTATCTGAACTAACAGCAGAAGGGATACATTTAACTTTATAAATTTCCGGGAACTGTTCTAATACGAGTCTTTCATAATCCCAAGCAGTTATTGCTCTCTGTTTATGGCGCAGTCTTTCACTCACCCGCATGGTAAAGGTACGGTTATCCTCTTGTGGTTTACCCCCAAAAGATGTATAGGGTTGTTCGACTGTTTTAATCACAGGGTTGCGAGTCACAAATCCTTGAATGGAATTAGCTGCTAGAGGTTTACTCAAATGATTTGCTGAATTCTCCTGATCGACAAATGTAGCTCTAACTGCTTGAGTCCTAATATCTATAGTATCGGGAAGAGCTGCAGTATTTTCTTTGACAGTTGCTCGTATCCAGTGTAAATTACTAGGTAATAAGTTATGCTGGGTTGTTGCTGTCTCTGGGATACTCAAGTGGATAATTCCCGTATCAAGTAACCCGTTAGTAGTATCAGAAAGTATCTCAGTGTCTAGAAATTTTTGCCAAGTATTACCACTCAAGTAACTCCAATCAATTTTTGGTGGAGTAAGTTCTCCATCACCACTTCCCGACACCATTTGCAAGAGGATAGAAATATTTTCCGGTGGTTGAACATTCCGGATACCGATGTATAAACCTCCTTGTTCTGGATATTGAGGCAAAAGATAATATTGGTTATCTGTATTGAGACTTCGGATATCTCCAAAACCAAAGGGATGAATTTGGAAGATTTTACTAGATTCATTAAAACTCTCCTCCAGGGAGGGGTAGGGGTGGGTTTCCCCTGGGGGAATTTGAAAATAAATCTCCTCTGAGGCAGTATAGTTTAAAGAGATAGATTTAACTTCGGGAGTATAAGGGGGATAAACTGTTAAAGATTTGATTTCTTCATCGGTTGCCAAAGCTACTTTATTTAAAACAATAGGATATAAATCATGTGCAAAATCTGGTCTTTCTAATTCCAGTTTAAAATAACGACTTTGATCTAAAGGATCGTCTGAATCTATTTCTATGGTAGAAGTATTCAGAGAATAACCAGGAATATCAAACTCTTGATAATTAAGATTAATTGAATTAGTTAAATTGTTGTCACTATCTTCAGCAAAAATTGCCTGAGAATTACCAATATTTACCCAGACTCTCTTGTTAAAAAGTTTCAGACTAGCTTTAAAACTATTATTAGCGATCGCTTCCAAAATTACCCCAGTATCAAAATATGCTTGATAATGGGTAGCAAAATTATTAGGCAATCCCATCCACTCCAAATTTATAGTCAGACTATCTAATTTTTTCTGGCTAATTTCTGGATTAGCGAAGTAAAAACTAGCCCCTGGTTTTGGATTATTTCCAAAGGGTTGAAAAGGATTTTTCCGATTGAGAACTGAGTTATCATTCCGCAGTTGTAAATCTTGAATATTTTCAACCGTTACTTCTATCTTAACTTTTTCTACACAGAGAGATTTTAACTGTTCATAATAAATAAGTTGTTCCTGAGAATTTGATGCTGTTGGGATTTGTTTCAACATAATTTTTACCAACGGATAGGGAGTTTCCATGAAAAAATTTGACTCATCCGGTGAGGGAGGCAAAATCTCAGGCTGACTCACATCAAAGATTAACTGAAATTGTAAACTATCCAGGTAAATCGCCGAACGCCAATATAAATTAATCCTATCATTATCCTCATCATCTACAGAAAAATTACCTTTACCAATTGGTTTAATATTAGCCTCTCGAGCATTTACTAATCCTGTAATTTCAAAGATATTACCATCATTCCAGACAATAACTTGCCCGATATTATTTAAAGTAAAAGTATCGCTGTTACTTGTCACAGACACACTTGTGAAGTTACCATCTTCAGGATTTTCAGGATTTAGGGATATATTTGAAATGCTGTAAGATTTGAGTGCTTCTTCTACAATAAAGCCACTAATTTCATACTTAAAATATTCAGGTTGTATCCATTCTTTGACACTACTACAGTAAACCTCAAAAGGATTAACCCCACTATCCAATATCTCTTGGAAAATATCTCGATCCAAAGTATTTCCTGGAGTAGCAAAAGTCAGAGTAATAGTTCGGGAACCTTCCGGCAATAAAAATAGGGGAGAAGCAACAGCAAAACCAACAGATTCTTCAGCAAGTTGAGTCGGATTTCCCAAAGTATTAAAACGTTCTAATTTAATAGCTTCTCCTGCTTTAGCATCTGCTATAGAACCAGCACAAATATTTTGAATTTCCGTTTTCCCAACAGGAGGATAAGTAAAATTTCTTTTCTTAGTTTCTGCTTTTTCTACAAGGCGATAAACTTCTGACCAATTAGGATTTTTAGTAGTATTTTTAATTTCCATAATCTCAGAGAAATTAGCCACACTCATATAAAGTTCTTCATTAATATATGTAATAACTGCCGATTCAGTAATATGATTAAATATCTCATCAAGAGTTGTATAATCATTAGGCATTTCTGCCAAAGAATCCCCATAATTAGGATGACCAAGAGCATATTCCATCATCTCATCGAACCCAAAATCTTCTCGTTTTTCTTGTAAAGTCTTACGCCTATGAAAATTGATTTTTTTCTTGTAAGCATTTTCGACTTGTTGATAAACTTCTTCCCATTCTAATTCAGTAGGTTTTTCTACCTCTGCATCCTCTTGATTTATTTCCCGTTCATGTATGCCAAAACAGTATTTAAAATTTTCTATAGTTACAAAAAACAGTTGATTTAAAATATAATCCTTTTTGGCTTCAGAAATTTGTGCTGTTTCTTGACTTTTAATCTCTCCATAAATATCTTCTTTAAGAACTTGAATATTAACACCTGCACCATCAAAATCAGGAAATTTATCTCCTTGATTAGGACTACCAACTGCCCATCGGAGCATCTTTTCAAAACTTGCATCACTCCGATTATCTTCCAGATTAATTTCTTTCAAACCAAGGTAATTTATTGGTAATAAAATAGTTTTAACACTAGCCACTTGAGCCTGATTAACAATAATATCTTCATCAGTTATATAATTAAGATTAATCCCTTCACTATCTTGACCCGCATCAAGCAAAGTCCCCTGTTCAATTAAATATTTTTCTTCTCCTGTTGCCAACTCGAAAACAACATTAACTTTGTCTGGAACTTCAGGTTTTGTCGTCAACTTCAGTACATCTTGATAATGAAAATTTAGATATCTTTTAGTTAGCTCTCTAAACTGTTGTTGAGGATAAGTTAATAATTGTAAAAACGTAAATAATAAAACCAAATGAGGCTGAGATAATTGCCTTTCTGTAGATTCATCATCAACAAAACTTTCCGGGTTATTAATATAAGTAACCATTTGGTTTACATCAGCCGCAAAGAAATTTGACCAATCACCACTTATAGTATTAGACTCATCATAATAATTGAGTTTTGTCGCATAATCTTTAACGAAATTGAGTAAATCAGAGAAATTCCGCTCATCCACAGCAACATAATCAGGTTCTAGTTCTTTAACGAAGCGATCGCTCTGACTAATACCATCCTCAAATGTTTTATTTTTCATTTGTTTGTTTGTATTCATAAGTAAAATTCTAAATTATTCCCCTCCTAGGAGGGGCTAGGGGTGGGTATCCTACTCCCTCTTTTCTGGAGATTTCTATTTGATAAATTTAATAACTTTGTTAATAAATTTGAACTGATAACTGATAACTGATAACTGATAACTGTATTAAGTTCCTTGCCATTTTGTATTCGTTGTCTGAAAAGTCCCCGTTCCTGAATATTGAAGTTCAGTGTCAAGTGTTGAAACTGGTGGAGGTAACTTTGCCTTATTTTTGGGGTCAACTTCAAATGTAGCTGTAAAAGTGCTTCCTTTGAGTAGCATTACCTTTCCAGCACTATTAGTTTTTTTT
>JAAUYL010102483.1_pt1 | contig 12728 bp, 10 predicted proteins | sample 7278011 | NCBI WGS metagenome assembly JAAUYL01 (sample SAMN14350225, study PRJNA611818) | marine sediment metagenome | isolation source: surface marine sediment (1.8m) | place: French Polynesia: Moorea | collected 2018-08 | reverse complement strand
ATTTGCTTTTCATGTCCGCGACAGCGGAAACGTTAAAGCATTGCTCTGCAAGCCAAAAAGAGACTAACTCGTTATCAGCGCCGTGTTAACAAAAAAGATCCTGGTTCCAAAAACAGAAGGAAAGCAGTAAAAAAACTAGCCAAGGCGCACAAAAAAGCGGATGCGACCCCGCGCCGTCTCACGGCGCAAGGGAACGCGCACCAAGCAGTAGCTGATATCAGGGCGGACACACTACATAAACTCACAACATGGTTAGCTCAAAACCACAGCACCATAGTGATAGAAGATTTAAACGTGAGTGGAATGCTCAAAAATCATAAATTGGCAAGTGCAATAGCAGATTGTGGTTTTTATGAGTTTAAGCGTCAGCTTACATACAAATGTGAGTGGTATGGCAGTAAATTAACGATCGCTGATAGATTTTATCCAAGTTCTCAAATATGTTCTCACTGTGGGCAGAAACAGAAAATGCCACTGCATAAGAGAACTTACAAATGTGGCAACTGTGGATTCTCAGTAGACAGAGATTTTAATGCTGCACTCAACCTAGAAAACTATGTGCAGAAGTAGCTTGAGTTCCAAGCGATTTGAAGCCTGTGGAGAAGAAGGGACGTTGCATGCAACGTCCGTACGCAGACAATAGTCAGTGGTCTTCTGTGAAACAGGAAGCTAGCTCCAAAGCTCATGCAATCAGTAATGGGTAAGTTTGGGTAAGTTTAGTAGAACGGAAGTTGTTTTCCTTGGAATAGAAATCACTTAAATCCCGATAACTATCCAAGTAAGTAGAGACCATAATAGATTTCTCGGCGTCGTAGTGTAACAACTCTGGTAGAAAGAGACCCCAATGGTTAAGTTCGGGAAATGTCTGTAAAAATTTTTGGATTCGCCATTCTCCAAACAACTCACCAGCAGTTTTTCCTTGAGAATTATATTGTTCTTGTTTAACTAAAAGCTTTCGACCATCTGGCAAAGTCACTAATAAATTAAAATTTTTAGCAGTAATTCGCTCAATATTACTCTGAGATGTCTGCGAGGGATATTGTTCCGCTTCCTGTCGCGAATCGCATAAACCATTTTCTACTAAATAGTCATAGACATTTTGAGAGTTTAAGACAAACTTCATTTCAACTCGCCTCTGAATTAAATATATAAATCATTAGTTACTATCTAAATATTTAGAATGACAAAATTTTACTAGCTTGACAAGCATTTTAATGGAATAAAATAGACACAACTAACATAATTATGTCTTCAATAATTATCTGTTTAGATTGAATTAACTTCCTTTGAGCTAATTTTTACTTAAAATAGACCATTATTGCTCTAAAATTCGAGACATAATTGTGTTAATTAGATACAGTTTTAAGTTGTTCAAAGCCTTGCATTCATAGGAAAGTTTAGGCAATAACTGAAAAGTATCACTGCAAGTTTGTAGGTATTCAGGACAATAATATAGCGTTACTTAAATCGGGAATCGGGAATAGCTATGGAGGAAATAGTAAACTTTCAAAGGGTTTCAGGATTTAGAAATTTCTTAACCTTAATGTGTAGCGCTATATAGTTGACTTCCTTTACTGGTCTTTTCATAATACCTGAGTTTTCTGATGGCCACATAGAGGAAATTCCATGATGATTGAAAGTATTTAGGGACAATGGTTATCCAATCATTTCCACACTTTGTTGATGCACTATCCTATAATTTATAGTCTTTGAAATTTTCAGCTTTGCTAAATGACCTATGATTTTCAGGAATTACGCAGAAACCACATATATAGCGTTTAAAACTATTACGCTCTAGTTTTTAAACTCTATATATACTACCCTTGCGTAAGTCCTGATTTTTCTAGCTAGATCTTGAATTAGGTAGGACTTATACTATTTTGAAAAAAGAATGTTACGAATAATAAGAAGTATTAAAAGGTTTTATGGTAAATGTTTATTTGACAAATTAAGATAATTATAACATAAAAAATAGTCTCAAATTTATTCATTCTGACTCCTGACTCCTAAGTAGTAACCTAAATATTTGTAGCGAAGATTTATCAATTTGGTATTACACATAAGCATCATATAAGCGTAGGGGCTAACTGACTGTTAACCGTACGAAAAAAACTGTAGAAAATCGTGACAGCTTTTATCTTGATATTGGATTAACCAATATTGGCTGTACGGCACAGCTCACTATTCCCTCGGCAGTAAAGCACTCTGGGAATTTCTTTCTAATTATTTGAAGAGAGCCATTAATATCGGCATTAATGACTATACCAGTTCCACTTCTGAATAAACCACGTTTGACTCGTTTACCCCTATAAGTTTCATGTTTAATTGGTTGCTCTAGGTCAACGGCAGATGTTTTGCTTGTATAGCTTTCCTCTGTTTCAATCACCTTGATTCCTGCTAGCTGACATTTATAAGTAATTTGCTTGATTAACTTATCATGTGGTATTTGGGTGAAATTTTGGTTGTTTTTTTTGCCTATATTTGCAGATTGTTTCCAGTTATCATTTTTTCCTATGACTACAGTACCAATATTATTTGTGGTTAAATACTCAACCACTAATTTACTGGTGTTATGCAGATAATTCTCCACAAAACGATTTCGGTGATAAGTTAACGCCTCAATCTTACGGCTAGTTTTTCTGTTGCCTTTGAGGTGACTTTGGTACTTAGCTTTACGCTTGTTATATAGTTGATTGACACTTTTTAGTGGCTTCCCGTTAATCAGCATAGGTTTCACACCAGGCTTGTTTGTAGATAGAGCAACTAATCTGTCAATCCCTAAGTCAATCCCCGCTACATATCTTGAGTTTATTTGTGGCTGAAGAGTTTTTTCATAGACTACTTCAATTATATAGCAGCTCGTAGCAGGTACTATCCTGACTTCGATTACAGTTTCCACAACTACAGGTATTTTTATATCACTCATAGATAAGTGACAAATACCATCTTTGAGAGGAGCTTTATAGACTGATTCCTTTGAATAGATAACTACATTTCTGCCTTTGGTTTTGTCCTTATATTTGGGTATTTTGGGCTTCCCCAAAAACTTCTCTGGACGTTTTGACCATTCTTTTATAGCCTGAAAATAACCACGCCAAGTTGCAATCAAGCATTTGATTATTTGTTTTGATACCTTGGTTGGTAAGGCTCTGTAAGCATCACTATCTTTGGTTGCATGGTATAGTGTGGTTAAATCCAGACTTTTTGAACACTTGAAAAAATGCTGACGACAGTAATAATTAGCCAAATTATACAAGTTTTTTGACTTAAAGGCTAACTCATCACACCAAGCCCAATATTGATGTGTTTGTTTAATAATATGTCTGTCAACAAGTCGCATTCACATGAATTATTTCCTAAGCTTTAGTTACGTATTTAATATTAACACACTTTTCTACAAATAGCAACTATTTTATACAATTTTCATTCAACAGTTAATCACCCTAAAACTTCTCCTTTGTCATAAATCAAATTGCCCCGCAAAAATGTACTTTTCACTTTTCGAGTGCAAAATTGTAGGGTGTGTTAGACGTCTTAAATTCAGATTATGAAAAGGATTCAACAATCCGTCGTAACGCACCATTAATGTCCGACAGTCACTTCTCGGCGAAAGTTAATATGAGGAAATGTTGCTTGCATCATTAATGCTGCTTCCACTGCTTTCTGGGAACTCAGATGTAATAAATTAATATTCACAGGACTTACGCGATAAAAAAAGACGATGAAAAAGAAGCTAGTCAAACTCATTTTCTGTCACTTTCACTCAAAGCCCAGACCAATCATTTTGATAATGCTCTGTGCCGAGGCAAAGCAGACTTCCTCTTGGCCTTTCAGGTAAGACAAAGTTTGCTCAAAATACTTGGCGCGATGAGCTTGCCCGAGTACCCAAGGATGAATATTGAGCGTTAAGAGTCGACCGCATTTCTCCTGTTGTGCTTCCTCAGAAAGAAATTTGTAGGAGTCTATTACCTGCTCGACCCACTCGGATTCTGAATGGAGATTATCCAAGAGTACGAATCGATCTTCGATTTCCGTTGAAAGTGGAAATGAAACGATACCTCCTTTCTTCGTATTGAATGCGTAAGGTAGTTCATCATTAACCCAGTCCATCATAAATGAGAATCCCGACTCTACAAGTAAGTCCGGAGTATTCTCACTTTGGCTCTTACCAGGCGAAAGCCAACCTGTGACCTCTTTTTCAAAGCTAGTTTCCAGTCGTACTTTTGTTTCCCTGATATACTCTAATTCTAACTCTCGCTCCATCCCACCGTAGTGAGGGCAATTCATGTTCCAGCCATGAGCAATTATCTCAGGGTCCCTTTTTTTTATTTCCTTTATGAGTTGGGGGTGTCGATCGATCATTTGTCCGTTAATCGATAAGGAAGGCTTAATCCCCAGTTTATCGGTTACTTCAAGCAACCGATAAACACCAACCCTGTTCCCATGGTCTCTTAGGGTGAAGTGACGAAGATCTGGGTAGGGCTTTTTCATTCCACCGGGTGCTTGAAAAGGGTGCTTTTGCTGATCGAGAGGAAAAAACTCCAGATTTAGGTTAAGAAATACGGTAACTTTTTTACCATGTTGCCATTGAAACTTTGGACGGTTTTGCATCATAGACCAGTCGTAGAAGTCATGGTCCATACCATACTTTCGTCGTGGGTATTTTAAATACTCTGAAGACAACTCAGCCATGGTTTTCTATCCTTTTTTCGATATCCTCTGAACAACAATCGTAGTAGTGATCGAGGTAGTACTGAGCAATTTCTCGCCCGGTTGTTAGCCAAACGTCAGAATGACCCGTGATGTATTCGAGTGCCTCTTCAAATGCTTTGATTCGGTGTGGACAGGAAATCTGGTAGTTGTGCGTAGGAATGCACATAACGGTCCCGGATTGTGCTCCTTCCTTGTAGAGCTGATCGAAATTGTCTTTCAGCATTTGAGTATAACGCCTAGGCTCGATTTTTTGCACAGCAAAGGCGATCGTATCATTCATTTCTAAGGAATAGGGAATAGAGACGAATTTCTTACCAGACGATACTGTTATTGGAGTTGGTTGGTCATCGTGAAATAGGTCACAGGTATAGATTCCTCCCTCCTCCGCAAAAATATCGATTGTTTTTTCCGAGTGAGAGAGCGCCGGAGCTAAATAGCCAGCACATGTTTGTCCGGTAAACTCTTTAATTATGTCCATGGACTCGCGGATCATAGATCGCTCTTGTTCCTCTGAGAGACCATAGGTATAGCGGGTGTTGTAAATCCCATGGGAGAAGAATTCCCACTTCCTATCACGGCATAGCTCAATGATTTCGGGATGGTGATAACATAAAGCGGTTGAAAGGGATATAGAACCCCGTAGTCCGTACTTATCAAGAAGCTTCATTTGTCGTATATGTCCCACACGATTTCCATAATCCCGAATAGAATATCCAGCTACTGGGGGATAGGGTTGCGGCCATGGTGTTCGAAAGGGATTGGGTGGTGGGTTTATTTCATAGAATTCAATATTTGGTGCGACCCAAAATGCAACGCGTGCTTTATTGGGCCATTCTATTTTTGGTCTATTAATATAAGGCCACTCTTTATAAAGATTTAGGTCTTGTTTCATTCTATTGGTTGGTTTGCTAACCACTGAAGAACAGAATCTACGGGTTTGATGTCAGCATACTTAAGGGCTAGATCCGTTAGATTGGCAAAATGGAATGACTCGTGCTTGTCTGCCACGCATTCGATTGGGACGATCGTGCGGTAACCACGCGATAACGAATCGACGGCGGTGGCTCTGATACATCCCGAAGTACTACCTCCGGTAATAATGACAGTATCGACTTTATGCCATGTTAGTAATGACTGAAGATTCGTTTCAAAAAATGCACTCGGCATCTTTTTCAGTATGATGGCATCTATGTCTTTGCGAATTTCGAGCCTGTGGTCGAATTCAGCCCTTTTGCTGGTAAATTTTATATTTTGGAGTGAATCTGGGGTGTTCGTCCTTGTTCCCCAGACTCCAGCATCATCGGCGCTGTCCATATATGCGACATGAGTCCATATCACCGGAAAGCCGAGGTTTCGTGCGCGATCAGAAACTTGATTGATATAATCTAACTGCTTTGGATGGGTTTGGTATGAAGTCTTAAATTCCCCAGACGTATAGGCTTGTTGTAGGTCGATATTGACGATTGCGGCTTTGTCGCCGAAACCAAACTCTTTTCGAGTTGGATTATCCATGACTTCTTGGAATATCTCACGGGCAGTTTTGGAGCTGACTTCCATCTGTTTGGGTGGAATAAAGGAATTCTCTGACATAGATTTACATTGTTTAATAGACGAAAAGTGCGAGATGTTGCTTGAGATATAAGGACATATTTTTTACCTAAATCTAACCAAAAACAACAATATCAAATTTTCAGGACTTACGCAAGGACACTATATATAGCATATAGCGTTAAACCTTAATAATTTCTTCTTATTAGCGCTCCTTACTTAGTTACTCTTGGCGATATAGCTGCCGCTAGGCTCCGCCTTTTCCTGATAGACTATCCTAGACAAATATGTACAAAATGTCATCGTAGGGACTGTTTCAGGCGACTGTTGGACTTGTTGCTCTAGATAAGACTTAGCTTCTGGAATTGAATCAACCACACCACACAATTGCAAAGTACGTTTTCGGAATCCCTTTTTTACAGTAAGGCGATAGAACTCCGTTCCGCTGTCGCGATAGTCGTGTTTATAATCTTTGTATCTTTATAACATGATAACATGAAAACCTCTCCTATCTCCTACTCGAATCAAGAAAACTTTGCCACGTTAATTAATGCTACTAACTATATCCGTCAATATCTAGAAAATAAGCTAGAAGATAAAGCACTACAACCCCTACCCCCCGACGTAATATTACCAACTTCCGCTTTAGGAAGATTGTGTCACATATTTAACCTCACCGAATTTGAGCGGGATATCCTCCTGCTCTGCACCGCTCTGGAGATTGACCCCAACTTTGCTGAGTTATGTGCTAAACTCCAGGGAAACCCCCAACTTAATTATCCTACTTTCGCCTTAGCTTTAGCTACTTTTCCTCAAGCTAGTTGGTCTGTGCTTTCTTCCCAAAATCCATTACAATGTTGGCGATTAATTGAAATTGGTACTGGATTAACTCTTACCCAAGCTCCCCTCCGCATAGAGCCAGATATTCTCAGTTATCTTCTCGGAGAAGTCACTTTTGACACACAATTATTGGGTTTTGTCTATCCTCTTCCCTCTTACTTAGAAGAAATTCCATTAGCTCCCTCTCAGGAAGCGATCGCCGACCAATTAGTTACCATTTGGTCTAATATTTCTTCTTCATCTCCCACCTTGCAACTGTGTGGTGGAGAATTAACGGCTAAATATGCCATCGCCAAAGCTGTATCTGTTCGCTTTGGCTTTAACTTGCACGTTATGTCGGCGACTGTACTTTCCCAAACCCCCAATGACATCTACCAAATCAAACAACGTTGGGAAAGGGAAGCTTTGTTAAATAATAGTGTGCTACTACTTGAGTGTGATGATATTTTACTCAACGAACCTAAAGTTACTTTCCTGATTTCTCAGTTTGTGGAAAATCTACAAACTCCTACAATAATTTGTAGTGGAGAACGACTACAAACTAAACATAATCATGTTATTACCTTTGATATACCCCAACTAAGTTACCAAGAACAAATAGAGATTTGGGCAACTCATCTGGGTACGGAAGCTGATGAACTTAGGCTTGAGATTAGCAAATTGGTATCTCAGTTTAACCTGAGCAACAAAACTATTCAAGCTGCTTGTCAACAATTGAAAACTCAAAAGTCGAAACTTAAAATTGAAGATTCTACACATCCAACACCCCACACTCAACATCTGAAAAAACTTTGGGATTTTTGTCGTACCCAAGCTCGTCCTCAACTAGAAGGTTTAGCTCAACGCATTGAGACATCTGCAAGTTGGGACGACTTGGTTTTACTAGAACAACAACATCAAGTGTTGACAGACATAGCGACTCACCTGCGACAAAAAGCAAAAGTTTACCAAGAATGGGGTTTTGCCAGTCAAGGGAGTCGAGGTTTAGGTATAGCTGCCCTATTTTATGGTGACAGCGGAACTGGTAAAACTATGGCAGCAGAGGTACTAGCTAATGAATTTCACCTGGATCTTTACCGCATAGACTTGAGTGCAGTTGTGAGTAAATATATTGGGGAAACAGAAAAGAATTTAGGGCGTATTTTTGCTGCTGCTGAAAGTGGAGGAGTTATCTTACTATTTGATGAAGCTGATGCTCTATTTGGCAAACGAACTGAAGTGCAAGATAGCCACGATCGCCACGCCAATGTTGAAGTATCTTACTTGCTTCAACGTATGGAAGCATATCAAGGTTTAGCCATTCTCACCACGAACTTAAAAAATACTTTAGATTCTGCTTTTCTGCGTCGTATTCGGTTTATGGTAGCTTTTCCGTTTCCAGAAGCACCTTCACGGACGAAAATTTGGCAACGCATTTTCCCATCTCAAACACCAACTCAAGGTTTAGACTATCAGTTACTCGGACAACTTAAGGTAGCTGGGGGTAATATCCGCAATATTGCTTTAAATGCAGCTTTTATCGCTGCTGATGAAAATGAACCTGTAATGATGAAACATATTCTGCAAGCTGCGCAACGGGAGTATGTCAAATTGAAAAGGTTGTTGACTGATGAAGAAACGAGAGGATGGTATTAGTTTGGTTGTAAGCATTCAGCTATCAGCCATCAGCTATCAGCTTTTTTTTATTACCTTTAAAGGTTGTAAGCATTCAGCTATCAGCCATCAGCTATCAGCTTTTTTTTATTACCTTTAAAGGAGGAAAAAGTAATTGAGACATTTCCAATAGACATCTCCAAAAATCAAAAATAAAATTAATTATTACCCATAAATTATCAATTATTCCTCCCTGTTCTCTGTTCCCTCTTTTCTGGAGATATCTAATAATTAGTTGAAAATGTATTATGAAGTTAAGCCGATGGTTGCTTTGTTAATTAAAAAGCTGAGAGCGGACTGCTTATGGCTGAATGCTTATCGTTTGGTTGGGGGAAAAAGTAAAGAAATATTTCTTTTTTCTCTAACAGCATCCTTTTATTGTTATTCTCGTTTTATCTGTAAGATTTTCAGAAACAATATTGCTATAAAGCCCCTTTTTTAAGCTAAATTAACTTTGGGAGGATATGCTAATACCTATTTAAAATGTTTATTATATTATGTCAGGTTGAATAGTTATAAATAATGAGGGAGGAGTCAGGGGTGGGTTAGTTATTTATTTATAACTGTTGAAGGGGACATTATATAACAGCTTATGCTGTCAAACCATAATCTGAAAAGATAAAATTGCCAAAAAAGTTGATTGTCTATGATCGAGTATGTTATCTCATTTCTTAAGGATAAACTTAACAACTACATTCGAGTAAAAACTGGCTCCCAGGGTTTTGAGGTCGTATTTATTCAGGAACGAAATCAGAAAGAGGTTTCCTTCCAAGATAATGCCATTACTACCTTATTAGTCAACTTAGAAGAAGACTATACTTTTCGTTCTGGTGCCGCTTATGAAAGGATGCCTCATGGGGGTGTGAACGCGCCAAATAACCCTAATCTTTACCTCAATTTATATGTTCTTTTTGCAGCAAATTTTACAGATTACAGTCAGTCTTTAAAGTTCTTATCCCTAATTATCAAATATTTTCAAAGTCATCGGTTATTCGACCATCATAACTCCCCAAATCTCAATGATGAGATTGAAAAATTGACCCTTGAATTGGTTAATTTGCCTTTTACTGAACAAAGAGAAGTATGGGCTGGTTTAGGTATGTCTTACATACCTTCTGTTATTTATAAAGTTAGAATGGTTGTCTTTACAGATACAGATAGTCTGGGAATTGATGCCGATATAACTGAGGTACAAGTGATTAGTCAAAATATCTAGTTTTGCTGTTAAAAAGTAACATAAATTGAATCTAGATGATGAATTATAAAAAACTATTTGAATTGAGTATTTTTCACGAATATTATCGTGACAATATATGTCCTGACTTTGTTGTTGAGCCAACAATTAAATGTAGTAAAATTCTGAGGGGTCATCATCTGATTGTCAGAAATAAAGTCAATGGAATAGTTGTTGTTGCCCCCGTAGATTCAGAAAATAAACCAGAGTTTGAACTTGCTGAAAATTTGCAATTAACTTTTAAGTTAAAATTCAAAAATAAAAATTTTATAGATTTTACAGAAATTGACTGGGAACCAGTTGATAATTCTATCTATCAATGTAGTAATCAAAATACTACTCAGATAGGAGAGTCAGACTTAGAAATAACTCAAACCCAATTATCTATCCAAAAATTGCCCAAGGGACAAAATATTTTTGGCATTGTAGATATTTATAATAATTCCTCATTGCCTAAAAATTTGAGCCAAAGCAGTGAATATAAAATCACCTTTTTTGCCAAAAAACAACAGTGGTGCTATTACCTAATAACTGATAATATAACTAATGGCAATGAATTCTTGATTCTAGATAAAGATACAACTAGAGAAGCAGAAATTACATTTACTCGATTTGCGAAGGCCGAAGCGGAAAAAAACGATCCAATATTTTCGGCACTGAGTCAACAATTTCCTCAATCTCAACAGTATCTCTTTAAATCTGACTTAAAAATTCCCTGTCAGGAAGGAGGCATAAAAAATATTCAACTTGTACATCATAAAAATGGAAATGGAGAAAGTGAAAATGTCTGGATAGACCATTTACCTAATCCTCCCAATCATAACGGGATTAAAGTTATTAATACTCTCAAATATCTGTAAATTTTGCAAATCAAAACAAAAAAGGACTTACCATGGTAACATATAAAACTCCCAATGTTTATGTTGAAGAAATTTCGACAATTCCTCCCTCAGTCGCCGAAGTTTCTACAGGAATTCCAGCTTTTATTGGTTACACAGAAAAAGCAGAAAAAGATGGTGAAGATTTAACGAATGTACCAACTAGAATTAGTTCAATACTTGACTATGAAACTTTGTTTGGTAAAGCTGAGGAATCGATATTTGATGTAACAACAAAAGATGGTGAAATTGAGACTGTTAGTAATCCCGAAATAGAATATTTAATGTATTATGCTTTGCGCTTCTATTTTGATAATGGAGGAGGCGCTTGTTACATTGTTTCTGTCGGGAACTACAGCACAACTCCTAAAGCAAAAGATGATTTTATAGCAGGTTTATCTGCTTTGGAAAAAGAAGATGAACCAACCTTAATCTTACTTACTGATGCAGTTAATTTAACAACTGAAGATGATTATTACACTCTTTGTACACAAGCTTTGGTGCAATGCAATAAACTAAAAGATCGGTTTGCTATTTTTGATGTTTTGTCAGAAAAAGGAGCTACTGGAGGTGTTACTAATTTCCGAGAAGGAATTGGTACAGAATATTTAAAATATGGGGCAGCTTATTATCCCTATCTCCAAACATCACTAAATTATTATTACAGCGATGATTCTGTAAGTATTACTGATGGGAGTACACCTACTGCTGCTTACTCAGCGGGAATACTGAGTGACATCAAAAGCACTAATACCGATCTCTACAGCAAAATCAAGACTGAAATAGATAAAAAGCGAATCGTATTATCCCCAAGTGCTGCTTTAGCTGGAGTATATGCCAAAGTAGATCGGGACAGAGGAGTTTGGAAAGCACCTGCTAATGTTAGTTTAGCATCGGTACTTGGTCCAACAGTCAAAATTAGCAACGAAGACCAAGAGGATCTTAACGTCGATCCTACCGCCGGAAAATCCATTAATGCTATTCGTAGTTTTACTGGAAAAGGAACCTTAGTTTGGGGTGCAAGAACTTTAGCAGGTAATGACAATGAATGGCGATATATTCCTGTGCGCCGACTATTTAATCTGATTGAAGAATCAATTCAAAAATCTACTGCATTTGTTGTCTTTGAGTCCAACAATGCCATTACTTGGTTGAAAGTGAAATCTATGATTGACAGTTATTTAGAGGGGTTATGGCGACAGGGGGCGCTAGCGGGTACTACACCAGAAGAAGCTTTCTTCGTTAATATTGGACTTGGTAAAAGTATGACACAACAGGATATTTTATAAGGACGATTGATTGTAGAAATCGGAATTGCCGCAGTTCGTCCCGCTGAGTTTATTATCCTCAAATTCTCCCACAAATTACAGGAATCATAGTCAAAAGTCAAAAGTCAAAAGTCAAAAGTTAAAAGTTAAAAATACAGTAGATTTCATTATAGAAGTCATTTGGTATCTTTGTGTGCGGTGCGTTTTTGGCAAAGGAGATAGGAGTCAACCCGCCCCTAACCCCTCCTGGGAGGGGAAAATAGGGAAAAAGGTAGAAACCCCCTCATCTCCCTACCTAATTTTATAGCTCCCAAATGAGTTCTATACATTTGCAATTTGGTGTAAGTATTCTGGAGTGTTAATGTCTACTTCAGAGTAGTGACATTGAACCTCAAAAAACTACTAATATCGAAATTTCAAGGAAAAAATAAATTATGGCAACTACAGCAGAAGAAATCAAAAATAGTTATCCCATTCCGGTATTTTATCTCAACGTTGGTTGAAGACCCGCGCTGTCACGCAAGTGCAGCGTCGGGATGAAAACCAATCAATGTTGCGGTTTTTCCAAAGCGTGTGCTATTGTAGTTAATGGCT
>JAAUYL010036020.1_pt1 | contig 12730 bp, 12 predicted proteins | sample 7278011 | NCBI WGS metagenome assembly JAAUYL01 (sample SAMN14350225, study PRJNA611818) | marine sediment metagenome | isolation source: surface marine sediment (1.8m) | place: French Polynesia: Moorea | collected 2018-08 | reverse complement strand
ACTGGTTTTCTATAATGTTTCTTTTGGCTTCTTTTGGTTTCTTAATTTTCAACTTTCAAGAGTTCGCTTAGGTTCCGACATTACTGAGAAAATGTTTGTTTGTGACTTAGATGACAGACCGATATCTACAACTAGGCACTTTTCAAACTTGATGATGTTTTAAAAGACGAATTTGAAACCACCGTAAAACAATTTTAGAGATAACGGACATTAAAAAATATACGTCTAGAAATGGATGAGAAATTACGAATATATTTATGAACGATATTATCAACTTTCAAAGAAGGAATTATTATTCATTTCGCCTTTTTTCTAGCAACTCGTCCCTTTCTTAACACCAAAAAAACTGAGAAGAAAATGAAGACGAAGAAAAACATTACTTTTGGTTTGTGTCAAAATCTCGCCATCTTGGAAATCTTGCCTTTTTGAAGACGTTTTCATTAATTTGACATTGCCGTTTGTAACTCTGTTTTAGAACTTTATTTTCTGATCGTCCACCATTGCACCTTGCAAGAGCTTGTGATCTCATAGTACACTCCGATAACTGTACGTAGTAACAGAAGCTGACGTTTCTGCTGTTGAAATCGTGACGTACGAACTAAACGGTGCACAGCTGAAATCCATCTCCAAGGGTCTTGATCCCGAATCCTGACGTTTTAAACTCGAAACTCACCGATTTCTTGCCCCAGAACACCATCACCACGACCATGGCTAATCCAGAGAAGGCCGAAGTCGCCCAAGTGTTCAAGAGGCTTCGCTCTTCGGCGGCCAACAAGGTAGAAAGCGACGGCTTGTCGAAGCTCGGCATGACCTTGTACCGCAAAATGTGCTTATTTAGGACACGTCATCGGTTCAATAAACTATCTTTTTGCTAAAAAGTTGAGATAAATCTTGCCGAAAAACCTGATTTTTTACGACAAATGCCAAAGCACTATTGGTCATGATTTTTCTATCGTTTTCAGATTTGCTTCGACTGCCATTCCAAGAATCCGACTTGGGCAAGCTGTACCTATGGTGTTTTCATTTGCATCGACTGCTCCGGGATCCACCGAAGTCTTGGCGTCCACATGACCTTCGTCAAGTCGACCCAGTTGGACGCCAACTGGACTTGGCAGCAGTTACGGCAAATGCAGCTCGGAGGCAATGCCAATGCTGTAAGCAAAAATGACAAGAAGCCATCCTCGACGAACCCAATCTTGAACTCTTTCTGCAATTTCCAGATCTCATTCTTTCGTCACCACAACTGCGATACGTCCGACACACAGCTCAAGTACAAATCGAGAGCCGCTCAATTGTACCGGGATAAGCTGCACTCCGAGGCCGCCAAGGCCATGCGTATTCACGGGACGAAGTTGTTCATTGACGCTCCCCAAAGCGTGGACGAAGGCGACGACAAGCCCGACGAGGCTGAAGAAGCAGACTTTTTTGACCAGCACACGGACGAGTCCGAGGTCGAGGCGAGTCGCTCGGTTCCAGCCAAAAAGAACTCACCTATTTTGGGAGCAGTATGTTGTTTTTTTGTGTTTTTTAACGTCACTGTTTTCACGATTTTTTATGCACGAGTCCATGAACTACTAACTTAACAATTGGTAGCACATCCTCAAGCCTCATAGTCCTGGAAGAAACAGTAACAAGCTTTCTCCTTTTTTTCAGAGCTTGTCCGATAAATCTAGCGCCAATGGCGAAGGCGCCCCGAACGTTGAGGCTGCTCTCTCTATGTCGCCGACCTCGGCTGCTCAAATGCAAACGACACGAAAACCGACCATTGGGCAACGGAAACCTGCCGCGAAAAAGGGCGGTGTAAGTGCAACTATGAATGTCAAATCGCTAAGAATATTGCCAGAAATAATATTTCTTCATTTACAGTTGGGAGCCAAGAAAGGTGGCGGCCTTGGTGCGCAGAAAGTGAAGAAAAGCTTCGCTGACATCGAACGCGAGGCCGAAATGGCAGACGAGTCGAGGTTAAAAGCCATTGAGGACGAGAAGGTTGCCGCCGCAAATCGCGAGGAGGCCGAGGCCAAGGCTGTGGCCTCGATGAGGCTCGCCTACCAGGATCTGTCCGTGCAACAGAAGAAAACGGAGGACAAGATTAGAAACATTGACCCGAAGAAAGCTCAGCAGGTCGAGCGGCTCGGCATGGGGGTCGCAAAGAAGGGAGGCGTCAGCCACTCGATGATCACTGAGATCGCTGCCATAGGTATGATTCGAAGGCACTTTCCAGCATGATCAATGCGCATGATTACGTCTTAACTCTAAATCCTTAGACCAAGAAGAGCCTGCTGGTAGTGCGTTCAGAGGCAGCAGTTTCACGAAAAAGCCCAGTTTTGAGGACGACTTTGAATTTATCGGAGGACGGCGCGACAACAACAATGACGACTACGGCTCCGGCTCGAGCAATTGGGAAAAGGAGTTCGAAAATATGAAGAGTACGAAGCAGGCAACCTCGAACATTTCAGCCTCGGCGGCTTCGAGCAGAGGTCAAGAGGACGTCTGGTTCAACTCCTTTGATCAGCCTCCTTCCAGAAATACCAGGTATGAAAATAGCAATAATGAGCTCGACTATGTCTTTCTACACATGGTTTTTTTTATTTAGACGGCCAGAAACCCTGCACACAGGTCCCCCTTCCAACGTTGACGTCCAATCAAAATATGCTGGTGCAAAGGCCATTTCATCCGATATGTTATTTGGTCACGAGCAAAACGTAATGAAAATCTTTAGCAGATAGAAAATACGTAGGAAAAATTTGGAATTTTCATTTCTTTTCAGTCTGGACCTGACGCCAACTTGAACAGGTTTCAAGGATCGGCCTCCATTTCTTCCGCGGAGTACTTTGGCAGGGAAGAGGTTCCCGCCAGCCGAGGCCTCCAAAGTCCAGATCTGGATGACGTCAAGGAAAGCGTTCGCCAAGGTATTCTCAAATTCAGGCGATTAAAAAGTTGATAGCTTCTATTTCTTGTGACATTTTTAGGCGTTTCAAAAGTTGCTGGCCGGCTATCCAACATGGCATCTGGAGCAATGAGTCAGTTGCAGGTAATTTTCGTCTCTATGTAGTAGTTTCAGTACCCAAAATTAACAAAGATCATTTCGCTTCTCCTCTAACTGCCCAAACAATAGACTAGAATGTCAACTACCAAGCCAACCAATTAGGATTTGCATTGGGTTGATAATGAGAGTGTGAATGATTGAAAAAATGACAAAAGAACAATTTGGTAAATTGAAATTGCGTTCCTTTTTTGTACATTCTTTTCTTGTGTCCACCTCAATTGGCCCTGGCTTGAAGTGACTTGCAGTGACTTAAACAACCTGTTGAAAAGAAATCATTTCTAAGAACCTTTACTCTTTATTTCAGGATAAATATGGATATTGAAAAGGCGTATTTGAGCATCATCAATTGAAGATTTTTTTTCACGAAACCAACGCATTTTTATAAGGAACAGAATTTCCACGCACCCATTGAACCTTACCATGAGGCTACCCGATTCTTAGACGCACAACTTCATACAAATAGGACGAAATTGAAAGATTCATAATCATGGGAATAATAATCTACTTTTTATGCTTATCGGAATCATGAAAGACGTGAGGTTATTAACCTAAGATATCGAGGTGCTCATGGCATCGCATCATCAAATGAAATATCATATAGAGAAAATTGAATATTTATCCTTGAAACTACCACCATCAGTCATCACTGAATTTGTAAATAAATCTTCAAGTTTTCACGAGTTTTTTTTTTATTTTCATTATTGAGAGGTTGCGCGATCCTTCCATTCTTTTCCAAAATATAAACAAAGAAGCAAAACATGAAACGTCACAGAAGTCAGAACAGACTCACAGGCCTCAAAAATGGCAAATGAGCACTGAAACTTCGGAGATTCAAATTAAAGTGATCATTTCAAAATGGAGCGTGATACAAATAGCAGAAGCGTTGGAGTGGGCAGCCTGGTCCGGAAAATTGATCAGCAACCATCGCTACCAACAAGAGAATTGTACAAAGTTCTCGTGACCTTGCGTCAAAAATACGTCGATGAGGCTGGAGACGTTCAAGCAGCCATCGATAACGGTGTCATTTCCAAGTTGGTCCCATTGCTAAAACGGCCAAACTCCAAGATCGTGGACGTTGTCCTGTCCACTTTGGGCAATCTAATGCTTCATGAAGAGGCGAGGACACTAATCAGGGAAGATCATGGGCTCCAGACCTTGGTCAATATCTTGTCCAACCTGAGCGAAGAGAGCATTCTTGGTCGAGCTTGTCGCGTGGTCGCCAATGCGGCTCAGAATCATGCAAATGCCAAGACGTTGCGATCCTTGGGCTTGGTCCTGATCCTGGTGAAAACCCTGAACGAAGTCAAAGGAGCCAAAGCGAAAACGGCGGCCGTCAGAGCAATTAGAATCGTCGGTGGCATTGAAACCAAAGAAAATCTAATGTCGAGCAATGCGGTTGCCGCGATCAGCTCGCAGTTGAGCTCCGATGACGAGGACCTTTTGAAGGCAACCATCAAATGTTTGGCCAAGTTCACCAGCTACAAGTGTGACGGGATCATGGCGACTCAAATTCAAGGCGAAGGTGAAGGATTTCAGAATCTCGTGAAACTTGCCGGCCACGAAAACAAGTCGATTTGGGAGCACGCCATCGTCACACTGGTCAACCTGTCAAACTTGGACTTTTTGAGGCCGAACCTCGGCAACGTTGGCACCATATCCGTTTTCATCGATAAAGTTAACTCCAAGGAGCTCCCGAAAGTCGAGGCTGTCCGCTGCGTGCGGGCCTTGTGCTTGTACTGCCGTGAATCCGTCAACCGGATGAAATTGAGAAATTCCGGTGGTTTGAGATTGTTCGTTTCCATTTTACGTGATACCAACGAAGACCCGAGCCTCCAAGACAAAGTGATCAAGTCTCTGATGCAGTTTGCCTACGATGACCTCGGGCTAAAAGTGCTTCAACAAGAAGGTCTGGTGCCCAGTCTTGTGACATTCATGGAAAACTACATCTCCAAGAACCACAAGGAGCATTCTTGCGAAGAGACGATTTGCGAGAGCGACAATGAGGCGATGTCCTGCGAATCCAATGCCAATGACCTGACAAAGGCTAGCGATTCTTTTGCTAAAGAGCCATCTGTCAATTATGAGCCGGAGCAACCAATGGTTAATGTTGAAAGCGAAGACGACAAAGATTCTCCTGTTCTCAGTGAGGTCGAGGAGGAAGAGGAAGGCGATACTCCAGGGACGGAAGCTGAAAGGGAATCACTACCTGACGAACGTCCAGAAGCCTCGACATACGAGCCATCTTTCAACAAATCTTCTGATCAAGCGAAACAATATAGAATTGACAGCCCGAGTTACAGGGAAGTCCAGGACGAGTTTGAGGCATTTTCGCGGCTGAGAGGTGCTACTGCCACTCCAGGGATTCCAGGATCAAGTTGGTCCTCAGCACAAGGCCATTCTGCCGGCCTCTCTCCCTTGTATTCGAGGTCGCCGTCGGAGAGTGGCAACTCATCGCCGTATTACTCCTCATACCAGAGTAGTCCTTCAGGAGGCTGCTATTCTCCAGGATGGTGCTCAAGCTCGGGTGGATCATCGCCAATCAGCCTGCCAGACGACCGCGATGGCGAGGTCACGTATTCGCCGATAGAATACTTTAGCGAAGAAGATGACGAAGAGCAAATTAGAAAGCCTGAGCAGCGCAATGCCAGCACGTCAAGGTCCTCCAGCTTTGCCCAGAGTCCGGACAGCAAGAGGTCCAAGTTGTCACCGACAGTACCCTTATTTCAACCAGTCTTGTTTCACTCATGTAAGTCATCACATTTGAGGTTTCCTATATGTTTTCGTGTTTCATTGCATTTTTATTGTTTGTTACTTGTAGATCCAGCTCCAATGAAAAAGTCTTCAGGCCAAAGTCAACACGAGCAACCGGAAGAATCGCAGATGAGCATAATTCTACAAGTTCTTTCGAGGTTGGCACAATCTGAGGTTCCCCATGAGCACCTTTGCAGTTTGTCAACAGCCCAGGCGCTGATCCGATACTTGTGCTGGACAAAGAATCCGTCAACGAGGGCTGGACGAGTGCTGATAAAACTGTCCAAGAACTTGAACTGCCTGATGCCCTACGTCTATCAAAGGACGCTGTCTTGGCTAAGGCCGGAAATTGAGTCGAGGCCGACAATGAAAGACTCGCCATGCAAGGATTGCCTTGAGTTGCAGGCATTGTCGAAAGAACTTGTCCAGAACTTTTCGCTTCTCGCGGAAACCGGATATTCTGAGGGTGTGATGTGTCATACGCTTGTCAAGGGTGTCATTTCAGACAAGCAATCGGTTGCCATTGCTGTCCCCTTGCTCGTCAGGTAATTTGACAATTGAAATTCTAATAGTAGATATATGTTATACGTCATTGACCATACGCATTTTCAGGCCCCGAAAATTGCTGACAAACATTCTAATCACCCATGAAGGTCTGGATGTTCTTCTTGATTTGATTGAAAAGGTGCCTAGTGATGAAGAGGACATTCTGCTGCACAAAGATGCCATTTACAGCTTGAGCATCCTGTCTGGGCATATCGGGATCGTGTCTCCCAACCTCAAGATGGCCACGGACAATCTCGAGTCCAACGGTGCTCTCCGTTGCCTGTTTTCCGGCCATGAAGGAGCAAAAGATCTCACAATTCAGGTGGACGACGGCCGCCAGATTGAGGTCAATCGTGAGATGATGGCAAAGAATGGAGGGGTGTTTGAAGCGATGCTCACGGGCGGCCATTTTGCCGAGTCTTCTCAGTCTGTGATAAACTTACCATTCACCAGCTTTCAAGCCCTGACCTGCTTGGTCCATCACATGTACGGCTGCACTTGGTGTTCGTCTATGTCCGGGAACAAAGTTGACGTCCTTCTCGAGTTGGCATCGCTGACGGACAAGTATCTGCTGAACGATTTCAATGCCTTCATCTCTGCCGAAATCGTACGAAGATGCATGAACGTCCAAGAGGTTGTGACAATTTATGAGGCCAGTCTGCAAAAAGAATACCCTATCAAAGGACTTGGTCAGGAGGACAACCTCAACTTGGCCGCAACGTCATACATCCTAGTAGGTGATATGGCCTCGGAGAAGAGGGCCGAGGTCTTTCGCGAACTCCTGAAATCCAGAATGGCCTCGGATTTTATGGACGACGTGAGCAGGACTATCAGATCCAAGCTGCCCCGTTAGATTCTAATCATACATGAATGTATTGTGACCTGTATTTTAGATTTTTATGAATGAAATGAAATTAATGAAGAAGATATCAAAGAGCCGAGCGGCCGAGGTGCGTTTATTTGTCCCGGACAAATTCTTGGACGAACGCGTTTGAATTCGGACAAGTGCCTGGACAAGGGCCGCTACCCTAAACCAGATGGAATTTCAAAAGTCTAAAAACTTGGATTTTCTTGTATTTTCATGCGCTTTCATTTCGCACATCATTTCTTTGGCTAGCCCCTTTCCCCCGATCGTGAATCCTAACTGCGGAGCACCTGACTACAAAAGTACTTACCCACGGTCGTTCGCGCCACAATTTTGAAAGCGTGACGTGACGTCATCCTTAGTTTTTGTTTTGATTTGTGAGTGATACGCAGCGAAGAGACGCATGCATGCGAAATATTAAAATGGAGAAAAAGGGCACCGGCCAAATTGTGCTGAAACCCGACACGGAATCCACTCACAGCGACGAGGACAAGCAAAAGATTAAAGTGATCACTCTCAACTGCTGGGGCCTGTATGGTGTCTCGAAATTTCGCCGGGAACGATTTCATGCCATCGGCGAGTTTTTAGTCGATTCCGATTTTGACGTCGTGCTCTTGCAAGAGGTCTGGTGCGACGAGGATTTCGACTTGCTAGTCAGCTACACGAGATCGGTCTTGCCATTCAGCCACTACTTCGACCAGGGCATAATCGGGTCGGGAACGTGCATCTTGACAAAACATCGCATTCTCAATGCCAACTACCACGAATTCGCCGTCAACGGGTACCCGCTCAAGTTCTGGCATGGCGACTGGTATGCTGCCAAAGGTTTGGGGATTTGTCAGATCGACGTCGACGGGCTGAATGTGACGGTGTTTGTCAGCCATTATCACGCATTTTATGGCCACGACGAGGACATCTACCTTGGCCATCGAGTGATTCACGGTCTAGAGAGTGCCCAGTGGCTGAACTTGACGTCGGCTGCAACGGATTTGACGTTGTACTGTGGCGACTTCAATACAGATCCGGGATCAGTCCCATATCGACTTCTCAAGGCGATCGGACCACTGAAAGATGCCTGGGCCGAGTATACTGGCGGACTTTGGGGTGGCGAAACTTGTGAAGTGCCTGAGAATACATTCACAGCACCGCGCGGATCCATCGCTAAACGGATCGACTACATCATGTACCGAGCAGGTCCAGGCTTCGATGCTGAAACAGAAAATTGTTGGCTGCCGTTGGGAAACACAATTCCCGAGAGGAATTTCAGCTACTCCGATCACGAGGCAGTGGCGGCCATAATTTCTGTCAGAAAGCAGGATACGCGATCGGCATTAACTCCAGGATTGATTCGAGTCATGAGCGGTGCAGAGTTTAGGAAGATGGCGAGCCTGTCTACCAGGGACGAAACCATTCAAGTCGTCCATGATGCGGTGAAAATAATTGACACGTCGCTGAAGACTGTGGACTCTGATCAGTTTAAGTACGCGCTGTACTCTTTCGCCATCTTGCTGGCCTTGGTGTTGACCTTCATACCGTCGGCCTTTGTCGAGAAGAGCTACTACTTCGTCAGCTTGGACGTGGGACTGTTTTTGCCTCGGTTCATCTTGACGATTTTTCTCGTCATCTTTGTGCTAATGGCAACTCTGTTCAACAAACGCGAGCGAAACGCTTTAAAAAGCACGAAGAAAGAACTCCTACTACTACTGGATGATCCAGATCGTGACTATTAACATTAAAACCTATGTGACAAAAACAACCAGTTTGCAGCTTATGGCTAGACTTTTGTTGTATGCAATAATTTACCCTATCTACCTTTTCTGTGATTTTCAAACAATGTGACGAATTGAAAACTGTCAAAACATATTTAATCCTCTGAATTTTCTCTTTCAGAATTCATCATGGGTCGATTGAATAAGCGGTTGCAAGCCAAAAAGGCCGCAGTCAAAGACAATGAGAAGCTGTCGAAATCATCCGTGCTCAAGACTCTCGCTGTTCAAGACAAGAAGGGTGCAACTTTGCCAAAGACATTTGACGAGCTAAAGAAGCAAGTGCCTGATTTTGAGCTTCTCTTAGCTCCCCCTCCGACTTCGAAACAGATCAAAGCAGAGTCGGAGACGAAGCTCAACAAAATCCAAGGAAATTCATCTGGAAAAGTGACAAAGAAGCTTTCGAAAAAGGACAAGATGAAACTGCGCAAGGACAACTTGCAAAAGAAGCTTCACGTGCTGAAACTCGTCAAGGAGGAGGAGATCGCGAAGGCTAAGCGACAAAAGAAGGCCATCACGGGAGACCTGAAGCCCATGGCGGACACCTTGGACGAGTTGCTCGAGCAAGATCTGGAGAAGAAGAAGAAAAAGGCCAACGAAAAGAAGGCTAAGCGTCTCAAGGGGACGCCGAAACAGAAAAAAGTCCAGGATCAAATGCTCAAGGACATGGCCATCTTCAACCAAGTGATATCTCATCCACAGTACAGCAGTGACCCATTTAACACGATCAGCACGCACATTGAAAATAAAATGCTTATGGAAGCAATGTCCCAGGATTAAAAAAGAGAGTAGGGCATTTAACTTACAAGGCATTTTGCTTCTTTGTTTCAGGACTAAAAATGGCATCGTTGACAGAAGTAAAGAAGGTGGAGCAGAATCCGTCGGTGGACTATTCGAAATCGGAGAAGCCCATGGTCGTTTGCCGTTTTATCACCGAAGTTTGTAAGAGACCATTTCCTGCAAAATAAGAGTCCACCATTTTCTAGTGAAAACCATTATTTCAGGCAACAAGCTTAAAGCCAAAGTTCAGACGAATGGGACAGCGTTGGTGTTTTACCACAGATACAATCTCGCACAGCCAAGCTCAGAATACGATCCCTACGTAAGTTGATACGAAAAAATCCGTATTTTAGTTTATTCCAAAGAATTCCTCAACTTTCAGTTGATGGCCACTGCTTGCATTTACGTGGCCGGCAAGCTGGAAGAGCCCGAGCATCTCAGAATCCGTGATCTGATCAATGTAGTCCACACGACCCTTCATCGTGGAGAAGATCCCCTGGAGATCGACGACGAGTACCATGCCACCCGGGAGGCAATTGTTCAAGCTGAACTCTTCTTGCTGAGAATGATCGGCTTCAACACAGGGTTCGTATTTTCTTTTCCAGATTTTTACATGTGATTAGGTATATGTCAAGCAACTGTGCTTCTTCTTTAGCTTTGCCCACCACTACAAGTACCTGCTCCACTACTTCAAATCGCTCAAGGACTGGATTGCCCAGGATGTCTGGGAGAAATACCCCGTCGACAAGACGAGCTGGGCGCTCCTGCAAGATTTTTACCATGATCCCGCCATCCTCGAGTTTCACGGATCTCTTGTCAGCCTGTCCTGCATTCAAATCGCGCTCCAAACTTACGGCATTGCCATTCCGTACAACTCCAGTCGGGAGCCGTGGCATTTGGTAAGTTCAAGCTTTTTTAGTGGTCTTACAAAGACACTCATTTGATTGGTTTATTTCAGGTCTTCAATCCCAAAGCAACCACCGATGCCCTTTGGGAAGTCATGACTCGAATCATGGAAGTCTACAACAAAGATCTGAGCTTTGTTAACCCCATTACAAAGCCATGAATACATAGATAAATATTACGTATGCAGGATATGTTTGTTGAATTGTATGAATCAATTCGCGAACTCGTTATCGTTTGACAGCAGATCCCGGATTTCTTTAAACACAGTTTCTCGCAATGATTTGTGCCTCGCGTAATACATTATGCCTATAGTCAGAAATATCAAATTGGGATTGATGAGGTACGCGCCGTACACGAGGAGATAATTCGGAAAATCCACAATGGAGTTTGGTCCTGTTCTGTCCAGTTTCAGGACTGTCCATGCAACGTGACCGCCAACGGCAAAGATGGCGAAGTTGATGGCAAAGTCCGCGATTGTCTTCAGAGGCTGTTGTGCAGTGCTATTCTGCCTTTCCAGGACAGGTCCATTTTCCGGATGCACCAAGCTCTTATCTTTCTTCTGAAAGTATAATCGAAATGCGAGGATTTCCTTAAATTTCTGATATAGGTTTTTACCTACCCTTAAAAGATACACCTTGACGCCAACATAGATGTGAAAGAGTATCGTGATCAGATAGCCAACACGTAGAATAATCTGAAAGCCATTGGTCCCTTCTATGTCCTGGTTGTCATTTTCATCCTTGAGAATCATGCTTCCATTCGGATAGATGTGGTAGATGGTCTTGTTTTGCTTTCGTGGTATTGCAGGATCCAATCCTAAAGAAAACACAGTTAAAGCTGAAGTCTGATTCAAGGAGAGAGACTATGCAAATATTTACCCGTACAAACGTAGGTGTTCATGGAAATCGTGTCCCTGGCCATTTGGAATCCTCCGTGGAACAAGATGTGCAAAACTATATTGACGAGGTTAATGAACGCGCAGAAGAAGCTATCGTCCAGCGCCACGGGATTCTTCATATGGAAGATGAAAATATATCGGATTAGTGTGATCGCGTTGACGGTCATCAGTCCGCATCCGCTCAGGGATTTCTTGACCAAGACAGAGAGAGAGCACAACCAATGTGGCAGAGGTCCATGAAGGAACAAGATCATATCTAAAGGCTGCAAAAGCAAAGAACGTCATTGTGATTAACTTATTGGATGTCTTGAAGAGTCTACCTGAGTAAGAAGACTGTACAACATGCAATACCAGCATAGAGATGCCACCAGCTGGTTGAGCAGAGTCCGGACTCTGTGATTTCCGTACCGCTCATACCAAACGATTCCATAGAGCATTGAGTTAACAGCTATCATTGCGAGCGGACTAACAGTCAAAGCTGCAACCTTGTAAGGATTGTTGTCAAAGATAGGACTGTAATGATCGTACGACGCCATTTTCGACAACTAACTAAATACCGAGGCACAGTACGTGTTGTCCTTAGTTTTGGCTACTTGAAAAAATACTGAGGCCCAAAATGTACCTTAACTGTTTTGTTAATATTCACTTGCGCAATACAATTGCTTTAAAAACTGTGCTACCAACTAGCCAATTTAACTGGCTTTCAAGTTCTTGAACAAACAAATTGATGCTCTCCTCAACATCCTCGAAGAGAAAATTAAGTAAGTTCAACGTCCGGTTGAACAGGAAAAGGAAGAACAACGCATTTAGAAGTTTTGAACAATATGTAAATTAGATTAGGTAAGCCCATGACAAATTTTATTTTGATATTTGTGTAGGATTGATTTTTGGATGGGTGTTGGTTGGTGGTACAACAATTTATCAAGGACGTAATTTCTGTTCTTGCAATCATGGACATCATTTGATTTTTTTTTGTTTTGGCTGGCTCAAGTGTGACTGCCATATTAGCGTTGAAAATGGGGGGTATCCAAAAAATATGTACGCTCTTTTGATATTTTGACACTTGTTTGAAGTGTTATTGTTCCTTCATGATAAGTAAGGTCTTCTCTCATAAGTTCCTCGGTTGGTTGGTTAGGTTGCAAAAGATAGTTTGAAGTTATCAGATTATCTGT
>JAAUYL010020259.1_pt1 | contig 12739 bp, 13 predicted proteins | sample 7278011 | NCBI WGS metagenome assembly JAAUYL01 (sample SAMN14350225, study PRJNA611818) | marine sediment metagenome | isolation source: surface marine sediment (1.8m) | place: French Polynesia: Moorea | collected 2018-08 | reverse complement strand
GGCATTTTTCTGAAGTTGTGATCTGTGATTTTTTCCAGATCAGATCGTGATCTGATCTAGATCATTTTGTCACTCATGATCTGTGATCTGATCGAGATCATATTTTTGTCAATGATCGTGATCGTGAGTGAAGTCACAAAAATCGTGATCGGCTAATACCCTGGAACTTGGTGACGTTGATTTTAGAGGCACAGCTTGTCCGAAGTCTAGTCACTCCTGGTTCGCCATGATCCCATTACACCTTTACAAATCCCAAGAATCGTAAGTCCGAAATCGCCATTTTTCGGCAACTCGGCGTCGGCGTCAACATTTGTTTTGTTTTGTTTACATTTTTATTCTGACGCGCTCACCTGACGCAATGGCGGGAAAATTCAAACTCGGCTTTCACCCCTCCTAATTCTCGGTGCACCCGTTTCAGTTCCTGAAGTTCGCCATTTTCGACTGGACCAAATCCTCAGACAATCCCAACAACCAGGATCCTATGGGCGAGGTCGAGTGCTCGCTTGCCGAGGTCATCTCAGCCAAGAACAGGTTCCAGCGACCGCTCGGCCCGTTCCGCCACCAGGCCGGCGACTCCGGCATCCTGATCGTCTACGCCGAGGAGCAGACGGGGCTTAAGGACACGATCACGTTCGAGTTCACCGGCTCCAACTTGGACAAGAAGGATCTGTTCTCGGAGAGTGACCCGTTCTTCACCTTGAGCAGGGTCAACCAGGACGGCTCCGACACTGTCGTAAGTGGATGTAAATCAAAACTCTACGTTCAAGACAAATCTAATTCTCGATTGTCGTAGGTTTACCGAAGCGACTATCTCAAGGACGAGCCGAACCCGTCCTGGCCTCCGGTGACGATAACCTCAGACAAGTTGTGCAACGGCGACTGGAATCGCCAGCTCAAATGCGAGATCTTTGACTACAACGACGACGGCGACCACGACTTCATCGGGCAGTTCTTCACGACCCTGGAGGAGATGGCGGAGGGCGAGGGGTTCCAGATCGTCCAGTGGGACGTGATCAACGAGAAGAAGCGGGAGCAGAGCAAAAGGCACAAGCAGAAGGAGTACGAGAACTCCGGAACGGTCATCCTCAAGACCATCAACATCGTCCAGGTAAAAATCAAGGACTTGAAATGCCAATACACTAAGTAACGATCATGCTGTCACCAGGACACGACCTTCTTGGACTACATCCGGGGCGGCCTCAAGTTGCACTTCGTCGTCGCCATCGACTTCACGCAGTCGAACGGGATGCCCAACGACCCGTCGTCCCTGCATTATTTGGACCGGCAGCGGACGGAGAACCCGTACACGATGGCGATCAGGTCGGTCGGCGAGATCATCGAAGACTACGATTACGGTAAGCAATCAGAATCAGCTCTTTTGCAACGCGATCAAGATTTTTTTTGATAAAGTCAAGGCTTATTTTCATGATTGTTAGACGACGCTCTTCCTAGAGTCTCTAGAATTTGATGTTGTGTGAGCTTTTTATTAAATATATGCCATCACAATCATATTCGTTACTTAATTACTATTATACTCACCAAGCAATTTCACTTGCTCTATATACTTTTGAGTTGACGGCTAATCTAAACTAAATAAAATTGCTCCTATAATAAATATTCGACTTAGCTATGTACGTACTTGCCTATCTATTTATCACCATAATGATGTATTTATTTGCAATATTTCTCCAGAAATCAGAGGTCCAGATGACGAAAAGGGTGATTACAAAAAATCTTTGAGAAATTTGATGAGAACTTTGAATTGGCTCTCTCTCTTTGGTTTCACACATATATTCTATATTTTCCACTACTATACCTACCTACCATTTACCTTTATCTGGTTGTTTCAACTACCTATTTTCTTATAGTCATATTTCGACTTATCATTGCGTAGAACCATCAAAATAATTGTCCTTTAGTGTTTGTCATCAGATCACAGCTCTTATTGATGTGATCTGTGATCTTGACAAACATGTTTTTAGCTTGAAACTTGAAAGTATAACCAGATTATTTCGAGCAGCAAAATATCAAAACCACACCTTTTAGTGTCCGTAACTTAGTTCTCTCGTCAGTACCTGGAGTTAATGAATTCAACACCCTATATTCATGTCGTTTCACAGATATTCTATATTTTCTGTGAAATCTGCTGCTACACAAACAACACCACAACATCTCTTTAGTTCAGTGTAAATATTGACTTAGACCCATAATAGATGTCGATGCACCCTCTATATGTTCCCTTTTTTCATAGCGCACCTAACCTACACCTCATCGGAACATTTGTCTTGTCCCTGTCACTCAACCTTTCCTTTTTCTTTTCTTCCCACTGTAGACAAACGGTTCCTCGCGCTCGGTTTTGGCGGGAAAGTCAACGGACGAGTGAGCCACTGTTTTCCGTTGAACGGAAATTCACGAGACCCATATTGCTACGGGATCGACGGGGTGGTCAACGCCTACTATGACAGCGTTGAAAACGGTAATTGATTTCAATTTTGATCAGAATCCGGAGTTTGATTTTTGATCCGGATCCAATCGAATTCCAGTTCCATTGGGTGATCCCACTTGCTACGCTCCTGTGATCGACTACGTCCGCTCCATGGCGGAGACGATGAAGGATGGCTCGAACTACATCGTCCTGCTCATCATCACCGATGGTGGCATTAAAGGTAAGATTCTTGAATTCCAATAATATGCTTCCAGGCCCATAAAGCAATCTTGTGCCAAAATGTTAACACGTTGCGTCGATCGCGATCGTGCGCCGACTCATCAAATTTGCAGACATGGACCAGACCAAGCGTCTTCTCGTCCACATTGGCAATCTCTTCCTTCCGGTGTCCGTGATCCTGATCGGGGTCGGCAAGGGCGACATGACCGACATGAACATTCTCGACGCCGACCAGTCGATCTCGCATCGCGGCATTCGAGCGAAGCGCGACATCGTCCAATTCGTTGGTGAGCCTGTTCTCCAGCCCGACTAATATATTTTCCTTTTTTCTTCCCCTCCGCCTTGGTTTGCAATTATTGAATGGATAGACATGGAGCAAACACAGGATGCCATCATAGGGGTGTCAGAGTACCCCGTCAGGTCGAGAATTGCACAATCGATCCTTGCTCCGGTGAAGCCCTTACGTTTGGGCGCCATTTTGGCAAATGCAATTTATTTTAATATTCGAGAAAATTGTCTAGAGAGGGGGAATCTGATTTATACCTACGCAAATGGCATCTTCCCAAGAAAGCAGCAGGCCATAAAAGATCGTTTTAAATTCAGGATGCGTTTCCCTAGCACGCACCAAAGTACTTTGGGCAAAAAATTGGCCCCGTTATTTTTTAGGGGGGAAATAGGAATGTATGCCGGAGCAAGGATCTTGACTGAAAATTACCAATACCAAAATAGCATTTTGATCGTCGGCCTCGGCGCCGAGTCTCAGAAGGAGGAGACGGTGAAAAAAATGAAGTCACTCGACGACGAAACCATCGTCAAGGACGACGACGGCCTCCGCCAAACGAGAGATATAGTTGATTACATTGGTATAACACGTAAAATTGTTCTGGGTGGTTTTTTAAATTGTTCATGTGAAGCAAAAACTGGCACAAAATCATAATCTCAGAGTACGAGAATTAAGGTTTTTCTTAAAACATGAGCACTGAAGGTGGCACCTGTGATTTCATAAAAAAACCCTCGTGAAATCGGATGAGCATATCTTTATGTCGTTTGGCTGTTGTGTTTGACCTCATAGAAAATCCCAGAGAGAATGGGACATTGATGAGAGTGATGGATTCCTTTCTCGAACTTTCTTTGTCCACAATCACGATTGACGACGAGCCTTTGTGTGATTGATTTTTGGTTGTCTTTTCAGAGCTAGCCAAGTACATTCCCGATGGAAAACTGGATCCCATGACGTTCCATACAGTGATGGATGCTGCGAACGCCAAATACTACTTGGCAAAGGTAATCAACAAGACCAATATGTCATGATCAATGACAATAACAAAGATCTTGCCACCAGGATGTCTTGGCCGAGGTGCCATACCAGGTTGTAGAGTACATGGAGCGCAACGGTTTCAAGCCCGGCATCCCCGACGTCAACACGGCCACGGCCACAATGCAAAACATGCGATTGAACTGAATTTCACGAAAAAAATCTTTGGAACTGCTAAAATACTTAAGTAATACCGTTCTTATACTCAACATCTCTTTAAACAAGCTGCTTTGACGCCACGCCACCCTACTACTATGTACACTGATCAATGGATATTTAAATTAATGACTGTTAAAACACCCTCATCTACTTAAATTACCTAGAATTCAGGTTTTGCTTTCTCGACCGAACGCGATGCGTCAGTGCATTTTATACCTACCAACATATTTTATTAAATTTTACTCATACGAATGCCTTTTGAATTATCTTCACTCGTCTAAATATTTAATATAATATACCTCGTCCTGTCATTCACTAAAACTCATTGAGAATATTTGAAATCTTAGCTTCTGAGACGAGCAATGTTGCAAAGCATTGACAAAATGGCCGAACCAACCTCGCACACAAACAATCTTTTTCGAAAATGAGACTTGCCTGAAAATATTGATTACAAAGTAAAGTTAGAACCACAAAATATTTTCATTTTTACCTAAAACTCACATGTCTAAAGTTCATCTATAATAGCTTAACCAAAGCTTCGCCACAAACAATAAAAAATCGATTGTGATTTCACATAAAACTATAAAAATTATTCTAACTTTAGATGTCAATGTGCAAAAACAGTTTTAGTTGTTGAGCAAAATGTCCCAAAAATACAAAGGTGCCACTATGATCACTGTTTGTTCATCTAAAAAATATTTAAAAGAATGTTGCATTAAAATTAGAAATTCTAAAATGGTTTTTAAAAATATGAGATGCAAGAGTACATGAAAACGTTTGAGAATATTTTCGAATATAATGACGCAAGTTTTATTTGACTCATTGTGCTTTAAACAGTTGTCCTGTAGAGATCTATGAAATATATGCAGCTCAACATTGATACAAAAAGTGACATCACATCACAGAATTATTTTAATCCGGATCGTTCTCTTGGATTCGCGTCCAAGATCTCAAACACGTACCGAGAATGACGAGAAAGAGACCCGGAATCAGAAGTCCAACGGCAACATACGAATAGATGGCCAGCTCGTCGAGGTCCTCGTCGGCGATAAGCTCAGTCCCGGCGACAGAAAAGTCAGTAGAGTTATATTTTTGGTAAATGCACAAGGCGAATCTGGTCCAATCTGAATATTCTTCACGAAGATCAACATCAGCGGTCTGGAGGGAGTCTCGAAGATAGCGATCAACTGAAAAAATGGGACTAATTAAAAAAACTCGTGAAATCGTAAAGGTAAAAAATAAATTATTTACCAAGCTCGTCCGGAGTATTTTTGCAACGGCTCATTTTCACGATTTTTAGGCACCGGCAGCAACTGCCGCCACTTGGGCTTGATTTGATTTAGGTTCCTTCTCTTTATCGTCGGATGCTTTTTTGGCAGAGATCTCCTCGATTTTCTTCGCGTATAGCCTCGCAATCTCTGGCCTTTCCACGTCAAGTTTTAAATTCTGAAACAGACGTTTCGTTGTTTGTTGCAGTTTGATTGATTATAATCTAGGGCTGGGTATAAAAGAACAACGAGTATATCCGGACCGGACTCACCCTAGCTTTCTTCCAATAGCGCTCAAGCTCGCGTTCAGTCCTGGAGCTGTTCATTCCTCTTGTCACATAAAAAGCTTGAAACTCGCGATAATTTTGCATCTGGCAGCCAGTGGAGTCACAGAGGCTGTCGACACGATCGCGATCGAGTTTTTCGTGGAAAATTATTCCTGACGCTGCCTCAAGCTCCTTCAAGGGAACCCTGGAAAAAATCTTTAAAGTTGTAGTCACAACTTCCAAACGGCGGTTGTTTGTTACCCTTACCTGTAATCTTTCAGTGACATCTCTCTTAGAATGGGCTTGTTCGGTATCACAAATGAGTCCATGAGCGGCTTGTCCAAGCTCGGATCTTCGACTAGGACGACTTTGTACAGATGCGTCGGGACGGCCACGTTGTTTCTCCCAATCACCTGAATTGATTTGCTTTAAAAATATTTTTGATCTCAAAAGAAAACTCACGGGATAGGTCATGGTCTTGTGCTTCTTGAACGGCTTCCCGTTGAAAGGATTGATCACGTCAAGCTGAGCAAGATCTTCATCTGGCATCCAGAGCGGACCCGAGATAATGCGTACGTCCTTGTAAGTTTTGGTCAGGGTTCGGCAATAGATTTCGAACCGGTTCCAAAAATCGCCATTGTTGTCGAAATCCTGCGGCACAATGTTAGACAGCTGGAACGTGTCGTTCATGGCGTTCTGACAATGGCCGTTGTTTCCCGACGGAGCCATGTGTCCCCGTGACCAACCAGAGTTCCAAAAGTCTTCATTTTCACTTCGGATCAACTCGCTCAGCCTCGGGTCCGGTCTGAACTTGGCCTTTTTTCGATCGGCCTTCTTGGCGGTTTTGTCAACTTCCAGGGGAAAAGCGTGCGACTTGGTGATGTGCTCCGCTACCCAGATGGGAGTTCGAGTTCTCGCGTCAAATTGAAGGACGTGGTTTTGGTTGTAGAGCACTTGATTCTCTGACATCAACTTTGGCCGGCCGTATCGCATTATTTCCTCGCCCCGCTTTAAATTGGGCTCCTTATCTGTGTCAATCACATCCGTGCACAAGTTAAAATTAGATCAAGATTCAAGGCCAACATTTTCCTCAAACTTACCCAGGACGGATGCCGGTACGTCCCTGTTTTTCATGGACTTTTCCGTGAAGACTCCTACTGCCGTGCCGGAGGCAAACAGGCCAACGTATGACCCGATCTTGAACGCTGACATTATTTAAAACAGAGGAAACTCAGAAGAAGCGTCAAAACTTAAATTGCTTTCGAGAATCGAAAATTCAAAAATCAAAATTCAAAACCTTCGATTTTCACTTTTTTTTGACTTTGTTTTGTTTTTGTTTTGTTTTGTTTTGTTTACAATGCCATGCAGAGCGGCGTTTGTCTCACGCACATGGAACAACGAGCGTTAATGCAACCAAGTCCAAGAGTGTATTTCACAGTTAAAATTGATCTTGTCGTTGCACGATAATTGTAGTAGTTAAATGTAATTATATTCTAATTAATGGCACATCAATGCCAGACCTTGACCACTTGAAGCTTGCAAACCTATTGACATTGTCAGAGCATGGTCGATTGTCTGCCAACTGCACTGAAGGTTAGAGCATTGCAATCTGTACACCGCTTGTGATTGCTGTTGACCTGGAGTAGTCCCTCCAATGATGAATATGGACTTCTGGTCACCAGTGGTCACACTCTGTGCTCGAACAATCGCCACTCCATCTGGCAAGTCTGGACCAGACTTCCAGGTGGCATCGACACTGAAGGATTCGGAAAAATTTTCCAACGTCAGCAGCGCGACAGTATGCGTAGGTGTAGCATGAGTATTTCCAAAGGAGCCTGTCACGCCTCCAGCAGCAACCACAATCTTCGCGTTAGACAGTGTCAAGTCCTCAAGTACGCCACATGCATGCTGTGACCGAGGAACATTCATTTGAGATTGGCTCCATTGTAGGAAGGTGGTTGTTGGATTCGGAATGTTGGACGACCAGAAGAATTGAATCGGTCCTCCTCCATTCAGGTCTTGTCCGCCAATGAGAAGGACAACATCCGGTCCTAATCGTTCTAGGCAATGGTATTTCAAGGGGCTGGGCAAAAATGGCCCAATGCTGGAGGCCAACTTAGTAGTAGTATTGTTGTCATTGTCATAGAATCTTATGAACTCCGTTGGAGCCGATGGATCAGATCCTCCTCCTGTCACCCAAACAGTATTGTCATTGTCGATGACCAACGACGCTGCTCCATCTCTTGATAATAGAAGAGGGGTTTCTTGATAATCATTTATATCATTGTTCATTACAAAACAGGTCTGATCTTCCAAAGATTCTGTTTTTCCACAAGTGACAACGACATTGACATGATTATATGTCATGACACCCCCTGCAACATCAGCACTATCAATGTTTGGTGGCAACCGAAGGAGTTTATTGGAGCATGGTAGCAGAACAGCCTCATCTTTTACAACTTTGTGAGCCTCAACGTTTCTCTCCTGCACCCAAATAATGAGATCATCATTTCCTGTAATGTTTAAAAAGGTATGTTTTGGTTTTTCGAGTCATAATTGAAAGAATGGAAACTTTCCACTGGGCAAAGATTGTGCGATCTTGTCGCTACCTAATCCATTTCCGGGACAAGTGAATCTCAAGGATCCGTGTTTCATCAAATAGCCTGGTTTTTTTAATTTGTTAGTGTAAAGAATATTTCTTTTCAAGACTGGTAAAATTACCTTGAAAAGAGGAGCAATTTCGTGTAGATGTCAGCCACTCTGATTCCACCACAAAGGTTGTTGGTTGCAAAAGATCGGAAGCTGACAATTCTCCTACGCGGTGACAATCACCCACTAAATTATTAACAAAATAGGGAATATTTATCGAATAGGCATTTCAACAGCTCAACCAAACATACGTCCTGCTCCAGAATGCTTCCATGAAAATAGTAGGCACTGGTCGTCATTCACACATTTCTGCTGACAATGCCAGGCTGACATTGTTGCCGCCTGTTTCTGTGCATTTTCTTTACGACTGTCGAAGGTTCTTTCTTTATTTATGAAAAACCCCAATTCAAAGCAGTCTGAAAACAGTCAGAATAATACTAATCATTATTTTCATTTGACGATTCTTACTGCGAGGAATAGTTTTTTCAAGTTGTACAAAGGTATTGAAGGTCCAGTTTGCAAAAGGATTGCTGTCCATGGTCCAGTTTGTAATAACAATATCTTGGGGATACATTGTGGAATCGATCCAGCTGCACTGACAAGTCCGCGCCCCTTCCTCATATTGCCATGAATTAATAATGTCCGCTTTCCTTTCAGGGTCCAGGCACATCACAGCACACACAGGCCCAGATATCACGTCTTCAACAATGATGATGTCCTTTCTTGTTACTTCATTGAATTTGTCAGGGTTCTTGATTGGTCGAACTTCCAAAGAAGTGAACTGATTCCTTAACAGTTCTGGCTTAACGGTTAAAATACAGGAGCAGTTCTTGCAAAGATGTGTGGCCTTGAATTCGAGACAACAGTCGCCTCCATCAAATAGACAAATTTTAGTATTTGTTGCTTCATCGCAAACACCGTCACGAAGCATAAAACTGTCTGCACCACATGATGTGTTGTCTGCTCTGCCCACAGTCGACTTATCATCAATGTCAGTGGAATCTGCAGCACAATGTTGAGGCAATTTTTATAAATAAGTAACATGTTAGACCTTTAATAGCCTGAAGTCTTCGATTTTTTACTGTGTTGGATATCACCAGGAAAAAGATGAAATAGACCAAGATGATGGCCAGTACTCCAAACAGGACTCTCTTCACATTTTTGCGGAGCTTGCTTTCCTGTGGTTTGTTGCTGGACTTTTTCTCCTGGTCTTCCTCAATCTCATCCGAGTCCGAAGCAGAGTCTCTATCTTTCTCTTTTTTCTTGTTGGGTAGGTTTTTGTCATGGACCAATAAGACCTTCAGAAGTCTGGCTAGCTCTTGCTTGGTTTGGTGGTAAGAATCCTGAGCTTGATTGAGGGACTGCTCGATCTCTTGAATCAAGAGTGTATTGTCCGTTTGTTTCTTGATTTGGGCAACTGTGGATTGGTACGTGCGAAAACTGTCTCTCAGCGCCTTGATTGCATCCTGGAACGACCTTGACAATCGTTGAGCATCTTTCAGTTTTCGGTCAAAGTTTGATTTTGATTGACCTAACGTCTTGAATGACGTATTGCCAGCAATCTCCGCCATGTTTGTTTTTCCTTATGTACGTACAAGGCTGATGGATATCTACGATTGACGTGTCTCATACGAAGGTAGATATATTGTTGAAGTGCTGAATCGGTGTAACGATTGACGGTAGGAATATTAGGAGGTTTCATCAACCGATATACAGAAGCTAAATATGTGAACAAGACAAAGGGATTTCTTGCTTTCTAAGGATCCTAATTATAGCTGCTTTGGGCAAATGTATGAGTATATGAAATGAGAATAACCTATATGAAAGCATATTTATAACATTTATGTAGACACAAACCTGTAAAACGAAAGCACTTATATATCTGGGTATCTACATTTTTTAAAGCATTGATATCAATAAAGAATATGAATGATCTCAGTTCTAGCTGGGACTATGAGACCTTATGCTATACGACCGCAAATCAAGAAAAGCTCTCTATTTATTGATTGATAAAGGGTTTCTAGCATTCATTTGGATTAACAAATATTTAAATCCTCACTCCTCAGTTTCTCATACGAACTTTAAACTGCTTGGCAGTTTCCTGACTCAGGTCCTCTTGCAAACTGACTATGGACACGACTGCTAATGCTAAATGGAAAGCAAATGAAGCAAAAGACAATGGAGAAGACTCTAGCTCTGAAACTGACGAGGAGGATGAGTTACAAAAGGACGACAACAGCAACAACAACTGCAAGTCAAACTTGTTGTTTCTTGTTTTGGCGTTGGTTGTTACAGTCGTCTTCTATTTTGGCCTGTACCTAATTATGTCCCATGCGAAAACCCTTGATTCTGAGGAAGATGCAGACGCTGACATTGTCCGTCCAACTTTTGACAACAGAGGCGACAACACTACATGTGGAGCAGACAGTTTTATGCTTCGCGACGGCGTTTGTGATGAGGCGACCAATACAGAAATATGCTTGTATGATGGTGGCGACTGCTGTCTCGAGGTGAAGAACACGGCACTTTGTAAGAACTGCTCATGCAATCTGGTTGCTGAAGAGGAAAAGCTACGCCAGTTGTTCCTGGAAGTTGAAGTTAAACCTTTTGAGAACCCAAAGAGAATTGATGAAGCGATTGAGCGGTGGGCAGTTGAGGTTGTGGATGTCATATCGGGTCCAGTATGTGCAGTCTTGTGCCTGGATCATGATAGAAAGGCGGACCTTATCAACGCTTGGCAATATGACAAAGACCTTGGTGTCTGCAGATGCGGATGGATAGAGTCCACTCCTTGTCCTCAAAACCTAGTCATTTCGGACTTGAATCTAACTCAAACATTGAATCTGATCCCCCACACTGCCTTTCTTCAAATGAAGAAAACTCTACGATGTGGTACAAGTTATTTATTAGCAAGTCATATCTAAATATAATAATATTTACCACTGCTTCAGACTGCCTGGCTTCTGACCTGTTGATTGAAAGTAAAAGAACAGTTAACAACCTCAAGGAGCTCTCGGTCGAGGGGGAAGCAGCTGCAATGACGTACTCCGCTTTCCATTGCCAACAAAAATGCCAGAACGACATTGATTGTGAATTGTTTTCTTGGCTGAAGCCAAGCGAGGAGAACAGCACAGAAGGAGAGTGCCGCCTGATGGAGTCACTGGGCTCAACTAATGACTCAGAATCAATATCGCCAATGACATTTCAATCTGGATGGGTGTCTTCTGCCAAGACTTGCGACATTTTCCTTCAGCATTTCAGCAGTAAGGAGCTACTAAGCTACTATATCTGTGCTTTGACTTATTGACCGAGCGAGCGAAACGAGCGAGGACACCTATTTCAGTCCAATTTGTTTCAATTGTGACCTTTAAGGCGTGTGACAATTTAGTTTCTGGTGGGTTGAGAAAAAAATCCACGAAAAAATTATCGCCTACATAAGTGCAGGGTGGGTTGGGAATTTTCCATGAAAAAATTATCACCTCTCTAGCGTTTCTCATCTTGGCTTGAAAACCAGCATGATCACGCGGTTTTGAGCCAAAATGAGAAAAGCAGAATTTTTTTCTTCTTTGGCATACCACCTTGTCGTGTTTTCCTCACTCAACCTTGCAGTTCAGCGTGTTCGTCAAGTGAGGAGATTTTAAGGGCGAGAACGCTTATTTTGGGACCCTTGCTTGGCAAACTGTGGCCGCAACTGCGGGTTTGAGTGAGCTGTTATAGTGCGATTTTGCGATTTGAGTGCGCTCGAATTTGATCAAAAGTTAACGGTTTTTTAGAACATTTTTTAACCGCGAGCTACAGCTCGCTAGGGTCTAAATATTACTTTGTTGTTGTTGTTGTTAGGACACTTCTTCTAGGTGGTAAATAGAGGCTAGTTAAGCCTTGGTAAGCCTAACTCAGACAAGTATGAACAAGTTTGGACTAGTTTGGACTAGTTTGGACTAGTTTAGACTAGTTCAGACAAGTTTAGACAAGTTTTTTAAGTTTTTTCATAGGTGTCTCAAGGGCTTGGCTTTAGTTTATCATAATTTTGGCGTAAGATTGGCTCTAGCTTGGCTTAAGCTAGACTCTGCAGTATTTGCAAAGGCGCGAGCGGGTTATGGCTGGTATTTCCAGTCTTGTTTTGTTTACATTTTGCGCAACTTGATTTTGCGTTGGCATTTCGAAAAACTCGAGCCGAACATCAGCTGACGCCGAAATCAAAACAAATACTTCAACAAGCCTGGAAATCCAGCCATAACCCGCTCGCGATTTGGCTTGGATTTGGCGCTAGATACGTAACTAGCGCCATCTAGCGTCATTTAGGTTCATCTAGCGGCAACTAGCTCTAAAACTAGCCACATTGACAAGATTGAACAAGTTTGGACAAGTCTGGCAAGCTTGAACATGTCTAGGCATACTTAGACAAGCTTGACAAGTT
>JAAUYL010002979.1_pt1 | contig 12740 bp, 9 predicted proteins | sample 7278011 | NCBI WGS metagenome assembly JAAUYL01 (sample SAMN14350225, study PRJNA611818) | marine sediment metagenome | isolation source: surface marine sediment (1.8m) | place: French Polynesia: Moorea | collected 2018-08 | reverse complement strand
TTTTCAATGCGAACAATAAAGAGCTAGTCGGACTCCCGGCTTTCTAAAATCCCCCATAGGGGAAAAAGAGATGAATTGTCCTTCACCAAGGCCAAGCCAGCAAAAGGAGGAAAAAAGCTGAATCCGGCAGAAAAAGGGCCACTTTTGTTTTTTGTATGTTTGGACTCACCGTTTTCCATGCTGGATGATAATCGTAAGAGCGTTATAGCCAGAACTGTTTGGTTTGCAGACTGACGCTCCATGGTCTATCAATAATTTGGCAGTCTTTTCGTGTCCATACCTGAAGAGAATTCTTTTTATTGACAGCTTTATAGGCTCTTGACAGTGTCAGTCGACATCACCTGGCAGTCAAATGCAAGGGCGTTGTCTTGTTCTTGTCAGTTGGATCGATGTCAGCGTTGGCATCAAGTAACAATTTGGCACATTTTGGATGTCCGTAGGCAGCGGCACAATCGAGGGGTGTCCATAGAAAGTAATTCCTAGACGCGATGTCAGCACCTAAACAATCACCGACATTGATGACATGAGGAAACCATTGGATAATGACAGTGTCATCTTACCGGAAGCTATTAGCTCAGACACTACCCTGTTGTGCCCATGAATGCATGCCAGATGGAGGGCAGTATTGGATTCAAAGTCTTCGTCATTGACAGCATAAATATCTCGCTTTAGAATCTCCCTGACAATCCTGGAGACAAGATCAATTCAAAACAAAAGAAGATCATAAACAAACTTGTTGGAATCATACTTGACTCGTCCATGTTTGGCAGCAAAATGCAAAGGAGTCTGCTCATCTTCATTCTTGTTGTCAACATCGGCTCCGGAATCAAGGAGTTCAAAAACAATGTCAAGATATCCCCTTTCACAAGCAACATGCAACGGACTGTTATCATAACGATCGCACACCGAAATCAGCTTGCCAGCCCTTTTGTCTCTCATCAAAACCTAAGAACTGAAGGTTGCTAACAGTCCCGAAACCGGAAGTCATCAATGTCAATGTCATACCTTGACCACGTGCTGGTGGTTCTGCATGGCGGCCCAGGATAGAGCCGTTTTGTCCTCTCGATCCATAGAAAAGATGTCAGCTCCAGATCTTAACAGAACATCCACGGCAGCTTCATGACCTTCGGCTGCGGCGAGCAATAGTGGTGTGAAGCCATCATTGTCCTTGCTGAAAATGAAGGCTGCGTCAAAGACCAAGAGAGAAAAAAGTTATTTCTGTTTCTCTATTCTTACTTGTTGATCCGGGCGCCCTTCTTTAAGAGGTACTCTATTATGGCAACGTTACCAAAAGCGGCTGCCACTGCCAAAGGTGTTTGTTGGTTGCTATTCACAACATTAATTGTCGCTCCATTCTGAAACCCAAAAATAAACATATCCAATGAATGAGACCATTTCTTTTGATTTTCCTTGTACCTTGACCAAGATCCTTACAATGTCGATACTTCCATTTGTGCAGGCCAAATGCAGTGGATAGACCCTGAAACCGGTGGTAATACAATGTCACTGACATTGTCAAAACAAAGGTTCTACTTATGTTAGTTACCTTAAGTTGTTAAAATGATTCACATTGGATCCGCATTCAAGAATCAAATGCTCTGTGATTTCAGCACTTCCTCCTTCAACTGCCAAAAGCAGTGGGGTGTTTTGGTCGTTGTCGACATCATGAGCCAGTCTATGAAACATAAACATTGTTAATTTCACAGTCAATATCCGGTTCGGTTTAAAGGTGAGCAATTTCCTGCCAATCTGGCATTTTATAGCCTATGTGAACGGGTTAATACCTTTTAACCTCCTCCTTGCCATAGACCTGAACGGTAGCCAGGGTCAGCATGCGGACAAGATCGTAAACACCGACGGCTGCAGCTTTGTGGAGGGCAGTCTGCAAACAAACAAACAAACTTAGTATAGAAAGAAGTTTAGCAGGGAGAGGCTAGAAAATGGAAATTTCGACCTCAGCCTTGGTTGGTGGTATAACGGCGGTGGATAGTTTGTGTAGCACCGCTAAAGCTACCTCAGGCGCATTTGCATTTGGGCACTAGTGATGCGTTAAAGCTTGTCTCGAGTTTGAGACTGACGCTTGGTGATTGAGATTGAGATTAGCGTTGAATATTACTAGTGATTTTGGGACTTCCAAAGTTCCTTTGATCGGCGGACCAAGCTTATCACTACTTTTCGAATTTCTTCAAGCCTCTTTTGCATTCTCAAGAATTGACCTTTCTTTGAGGGTCTTGGCTTTGAAAACTTGAAAACTTTTCCCAAACCCAGAGTCAGAGTGGTGCTGTTTTCTTAAGCCAGCCGTACTATTTAGCTGAGAAAATCTTTCTGCAAATCATCATTACATTATTACCTGATGCATTTCTCCATAACCGCGAATGTTGGCGCCATGCTCAAGTAAAATCTTGGCGACATTCGTCCAGCCGTAGGTGCAGGCCAAGTGCAATGGCGTCAGTTTTTGTTCGTCTTGCGCCTGAAAAATGGCGCCAAATGTAATATTTTCTGTCGTGATCTGTTTTAATTTTTTTCTTTACCTCCAAGTTGGTTTCCGGGAGCTGAAGCAAATCGTTGGCAGCGTCATCGTTTCCCCTCATTGCTGAATAGTGAAGTGGTGTCAGCCCATATTTATCTCTTGCATTGACGTCGGCGCCACTTGTCGCCAGAAATAAAATGACCGATCCCTGAAAAATTCCCCATATTAATGATTCCATCAAAATGATTTGATGTCAACAGACATAGACAGCCCCAATCAATGCACAAAAACATTTTTATACAAGTCATAAAGCATTCTTTTCACCTCTCTTCGATCTCTTGACTTTGACTGAAATTGTCAAATTCTTACTAAATAAAAATACAATTGAATAAATATTTATGACTCACGTCATTCTCGCCCTCGGGCTGGTCGTATCCGGGCGGGTTGCCGGACAAAATGTTCCCGATATCGAGATCCGGATCACCATTCGCTTTGTTGTTGTTGTTGCCATTGCCTCCATTGTAGCTCTTCGACGTGAATGTGGTGACCGGTTTGAAAATCTTGAACCGGGCGGCAAAATGCAGCGGCGTCAGGCCATCATCTCCACGGATATTTACATCCCCGCCCCATTTCACGATTAATTTTACAATCCCGAGGGCTTCGTATCGGGCAGCATAGTGGAGCACGGCAGTCTTTTTGTCATCGAGAGTATTTAGTTGCCTAACTACCCGAGGGCTCTTAGGAGTCCCGATTGTTTCCAGCACCGCCTCCATCCCCTTCGTATCCCCGCTTTGGGCGAGCTATAAATAGTTATTATCATCACGTAAAATGGGGTACATAAATAGTTATTGATATTTTATTTACCTGGAATAACGTCTTGGGCTCGAGCTGTGCGCCCCGAGGGTCCCATATTTCCCGGGCAGGATCAACCGTGACCTCCATGATGTCCAGAACTCCCTCCACAAGATTTGCCTGGGGCCTGAAATTATTATTGCCCGAGGGTTCATTGTTGTCATTGTCAAACGAATGATGGGCATTGTCTTTCATGCGACGCCGGACACGGGTTTGCACTTGATTAAACGGCTGACGTTGTCGTTGTCTGCTCGGGCTTAGGCCTCTGCCCGAGCCCTCGGGCCGGGTGCCCGGGATTATTCTACCCGAGGGAGATTTAGAACCCGAGCCCCCGGGAGACTTCATTATTTCGTTCATTTCAGCTGTGGAGCTCCGGCTTACATTCACCTCCACTGAGTCGCCCATTTCGAAAATGGTATTGAAAATGTCCCGCTTCTCACTCAAGCTCAAATTATTACTGTGTTGTTTACTAGACTGGTTCGGCTGATTGGATTGCATTTCTTCACCAGGTGTTTGGCTTTTTCCAAATTAATTTTGGAAATCGAGGCTGTCGAGGCCGCCGAGGCCGAGAGGACAATGTTAACAGTACCACTAAGCGTCATTGTTATTCAAGTTGGTATAATGAGCTTTTACTTTTTCGTGCCACTATGACGCACACCCTCCCTTCGGCCTCCGACAGCTTTCAGATAACATTTAACATTAACAATTTAACAATGTCAACACCAGTGCTTAAGCAAACAAACCATTAGTTTTTCCTCGTTGTCTGATGTTAAGAATTTCATTTGCAACACTTTCAGTAAAAGGGTTTCAAAATAAGTGGACAATGAGAGGCCTAACGAAATGTAAACATTTTCACGGTCGATCAAATGTTTAAAATATGGTTATTCATTCTTGTTACTCAAACTTGCTTTTGCTTTCATGTAACTAAGGCCTAAGATGGGCTCAAAGGAGACCTTCAGTTGTCTCTAATTATTTTGCCAATATCAATTTATTGGGTAGCTTAGCCGCTCTATAACTTGGAGAATCGAGCATTTTACCTCTTGACCAAAGGAAAGTCATGCACAAATGTTCCTACTTAGGTTTTCAACTCTAAGGTACGTCGTTCCGTTTCTATATTTTAATTTCCATGGTTGAAAAGCAAAAGGCATGCCTTTTAAATATTCAATGTGATGACCGCAATTATGTTCAATTACTCTTCATTGCTATTTGAATGGCTCTCCTTAAAAATTAATATAAGTCGTTGCCCGGCTTATTTTTAAGGGTTTAAAGTTATCATTGGATTATATTTTCCTATTGCTTTTTTACGTAACACAATGCCCAACTTCGGAAATCGATGACACTCACAAATTGGAATACATTTATGATAAGAAACTTACTGTGAAACGTTGAAGCTATCCAAGTTCGGCTTGGACAATCTTCGCTCCGGCTCGGCTTGGCGCGGAGGTTTCGAGAATTGATTCACGGATTTTGGCTCCTCTTCACCTTCGGAATCACTGTTTCTGGTTCCGGATTCGAGTTTGACGAGATTGACTCTCGCGATTCCGGCCGAAGTCACGGACGGCCTCCTCGGTGACGACCTTCTCGCTCCAGATGGACTCAAATTCTGATCTACGGAAGGCAATTGCAATGAGGCCATGTTTCCAATATTCCTGTTTTCTTGCTGATTCTTGGCACTGCCAAGGAAAAATGCTTTTAAAGCATTCATGGTTTTAATCGAAAGTCACTTTGGAACTGACTCATATAATACAGAAATTGCAGCTGCTCGATAATACTTTCCAAATCAACTTAAAATGCATGACTGCATTGACAAAAGCCAAGGAATCCATATTTTCAATTGCACTTTTTGAATTGCTTACCGGACATAATGATTTTGTTTTCTAGATAAATAAAACCCCAAAAATTATGAATGACGAAAGCACTTTGCTCTAGCGAATTTCCAGTGAAAACTGACCATGTCCTCTGCCTTCAGTACATGCTAATTTGTAGGCAGTTAACCTTGTTTTGTTTTGCTTAGATTTGACACCCCTAACAACCATATTGCCCAGTTGGACAAAACATTATAAACAAGAATTATAAAGTGCTTACCTTGAATTAAAGCTGATTACGCGATTTTAAGTCGATTTTTATGATTTTTGATGGCACCACGTGAGCCCAAAAATAAATACTATGGTGGATAGCTGCGTTTTAGGTGGTGTTTCTTAGTAACGCAATATACCTAAATATTTAACGCACTCACTACAGGGAAACACTAGAAGCCGAAAAGACAATTTATTAAGCCTTTTGTTGACACTACGAGGTCACGGGCCCCAAAAATGCACCTTTCTGATTGGTCGATTCCGGATCCACGTCCCCAAGGACCAATGAAAATTGGGCATTTGTTGGGCAAGGCCTCGATAAAAGGACAATAGTATCCGCTTTCTTCTTGGGGACACCCCCACCTTAATTGACCGTAGTCAGCTCGATATAAATTACTAAAAATATATGATAAATTCATGTAATTTGTTACTCTGATTCTTATTCAGCAAAGAACTTGTGTACTCTGAGGTGGAGACAAATCTAGACTGACTTATTACACAAAACTAAAAACGCTGCATCACCAACAACTTTTATTCGAAAACGTAGCCACTAGCCAGAGAAAAGTTTCACTAAATAATTTAAAGTTAATTTGTTTGGATAATATCTGATATGATGACAAAGACCAAGTTTGCAATCATTACTCTATTGTTTTTGGGAGGAGCTTCGGTTTTGTAGCCTTAGATATTTTGTGCAAACACAGAAGCCACTAGAAGTAATAATTGCGATTTTCAAGCTATGTCTTTTTATTGAACATAATTAGTACTGAAACCATTTAATAGAGGGCGCTGTAACAAGTAAATCTAACTAAAACGCTCAATGCTGCCATCTATAATTTCTACTCTGAATTCTTGATGAATATATTTTTGCTTTTAATGGCGAAATATTAAACAATTTACAATGAAAACCACTGCTGTTTGGCTTTGATGTTTTAAAACAAAGGATCGATTTCTGTTCTGTTTCTGGCATTTCAAAAATGCATAAACTTAATATTGAAATTGCAGTGCAGCAGCGATTTTTCATGCTTCAGCAGCAGTGTCTTCAAAAATCGTGCTGTCCTCCTCAGAAGGGTGAAAAAAATCAACATTTTCTGCCCATTTTGATATTTTTTTCTCAATAATACAAAAACAAATATCTAGCGGGTTACTTTTTTTTGTTGCTGAGCACAAGTTTGAGCAGCGTTACCTGTTGCAAGGCAAAGACAATTGTTGGCATTTTTACGAATTTTTTGATGTCACCGTCTTTTAATTTATCAACTTGACGGAGCTATTTTTGCTGATTTGGAGGGGACGAAAATTTTTAGTAATTTATTTCTTAGATGACCAGGACCCCTTTTGAGTACCCAGACGAAATATTAAATAATAAATTAAGTTAAGTTAAATGAGCCAGCTTACAGCAATAATTTTTGTAAGATTGACCTTGAAACACGAAGAAGAGGGTTAAAAAATGGAACAAAAATTGTCTGAGACCATGTTCATAGTTTTAAAAAAATATTTACAGATTTTTTAAAAAAATCTTTGAAGATGATAACGGCCGTGACGAGCCCCCAGTTGGTAACAGACTTTTTGACTGACCAGAGAAAAACAACAGTGACATTTTGGTTTATGAAAGAACTTTAAAAACATGAACCATTTTATTCTCATAAAATTGACATATTTTTTTCAAAAAAATACCCTAATTATAGGCATCAAAGGTTTCGCAGGACGCAGAGCAGCAAAAAATCGCAATTCCAGTTTTTTGGCCCCCAAAAAGTTGCTTTTCGAACGGAGTAAAGTCCAGCAATTTTTTAAATCTAGAGTTTTTGGCAACACCCGTCGACTCATTTTTGCAAAGGATTCCTTTCTGCAAGTGCAGAAATTCCTTTGAGGCTCTCCAGTCTTTCGAATGTTTTACGACTGAACTGAATTCAACAGACAAAGAACTCTCGCTCGCTCGCTTTTAAAGTTGAACAAGATTTCAAACACAATGAATAGTACGTAGATTTTTAAAAGTCTCGATTATAAATAGCATCACATTTGCTTGCAATTTTGAAGAATGTTCTGAATTTTTTTTACAAAATGTTTTCGTCTTTTTTTCTGGGAATTCTGACCTCAACAGGTGATCAGTTTGTAAACAAGATTTTCCTATTCAAAAACTAACCAAAACAAAATCAGCTGTGCCCCTCCGGCAACCCTTTAGTGAAAGTGAATTGGAAAAAACAACTTTTTCTATGGAAAATAGGGGTGGCATAAAGCCTTCTCTGACGAAACCTTTTAAAAACAATAAGCTCGACTATCTTTCCTCAGAATCTCTTTTTTGGTTAACGCGCATCATCGCTTTAGCTGTGTACATTTTTATTTATTACACTCTCATGTTTTGTTGTCCTTTTATAGTTTGTAATGTATAGTGTTGGTAATTTTATGCTGCAACCCTTTTTTCAAATGTCAAAATATTTAGCACATCTTCTCAAAACCGTCAAAAACAAAACCATTTTCAAAATTGAAACAGCCAACAAAAGCAACCAGTACCCAGGCCCAAAATAAATAGAAACATAGGTATTTACATGAAGTTATTATTTGCTTCTAATATGCTTTTTGTTTGGTTATAATCGTTATGAAAAAACTGGACTACTAAAATTCCTGAAAAAAATGCGCACACACCTTCCAAACTTGACCAATAACAAAGGTTTTCCTTTCGGAGTTAGCAACCAAGTGTTTAGATATAATTTATGGCAAAAATGGTTTTATCTGCAATTAAAAAGAATTGTGGAAAAAATTAAGTAATTTTTTGCGAAGCCTGATTTCAAAACATGATCTGCATTGAGGGCAGAAAAAAATATTTAAAATTGAGGCTCGCGCCGCTCAGAGTCTGTATTGCTTTGCTACACCCTTTTCAGGACAGTCGCTGATTGGCTTAGAATTTTGCCAGAAAAACTCCAAAAGTCAGCGTAGACGTTTTGCTATTTGTATTTTTTCGCACTCCGTAAACTCTCCTCCGAAGATAACACCAAAAATATCTAAAAAAAATAAATTATTATGTAAAATTATTTTTTTACTTAATTGATACAAAAATACAGGCTTGGCTTTTTTGTTTCAGAGACGCTCACCAAGGGAGTGCAAAAACCATTTTACTTTTTTGCAAGATTTTTCAGCTGATAAATGTATGTCCTCAAGCCTCAAGTTTTGGTGCAAATTGCAAGCCCAAAAAACTGTCAAGATATTTTGCAATCTAATTCCATTTTGCCAATTTTTGCATTGATTCCAATTTGCAGATTTTACTAAATTGAATGTGATTTATTGCAAATCCAATGAAAACTGGCAGGTCTTTGTCGACTTTTAGAATAAATTGATAAATTAAAAAAGAATATTAGAATAGATTCCTTGACAAAGAAAACTTCTTGACCCAATTGAAAGAAAGAAACCCGGGGGAAAATCTGGTTTGACCGCTATTGACATCTATCTAACCACCTTGCTACCCTTTATTTTATAACGACGCATACAGTTAGAAAACTAACCTCTTATTGGAAACGACACGCTAAAAAACTATTGCTACATTTCTAGAGGGGACGCCCATTTTAGGCCTACTATTAAATAGATCTATTCTCAAAATTGTAGGCTCAATTTCTGCGCCCCAGTCCGGTTCCCAATCGGGTCTCAACCCTTTGACCAATAGTACATATTCTAGTTAAAGTAGGCCACTTTGTAAAAAGCAGTCTGGAAATTGTTTCAAGTAAATATTTTTACTGTGCAACCATAGCCAAAAAATTCGTGGTAATTCAGCGTTTTTTTGCGTTTAGAAAATTGACAATAAATCAAAGGTTAAAAAGAGCAAAATTCGGTGATTTATTCGTCCGCCTGAAAAAAGTGAAATTGCTGCAAATATTGGATATTTAATTTACCCTCTTGTGTATTTTTAATTGCAGAATGCAGGTTGTTTTGACGTTATTTGCATTTTTTCAAAGATCATTAAAAAGCGAGGGCGAAGCCGACTGTCGGGTTCATTTTTTGGGGGTCGACATGTTGCGTAATTTTGCAATAGCGAGTTCTCATTTTTAAGGTTCTGAGACTTCTAAGAAACCGAGAAAATCCGTATGCCTTTTGACACGTCGAATAAAACTGGTTTTTAAAAACTAAAATTCTGATTGTCACCCTCCGTTTGACCAACCTACATCCTTCTGTCGAGATCATTATATATGGTTTTGTTTTTTTCCTTGCCTGATTTCACCATTCCCCACCAAGCAAAAAAGAACTGATCACACTTTTTTTGCTGTCTGGTCGGGAGCTCATAATTTATCTAATTAAAATAATTCAATTTTAGATAATTGCTTCAACTGGACTCGTTTTATTTGGCTACGCAGTTTCTAAAACTGTCAAAAAATTAGTCGTGTGTGACTAAGCGTTATGTAAGGAGAGGTTAGATCCAGATAGAAATTGAAATTGAAACCAATGCTTGTTTAGTGTTTAGCTGTTGTTGTTTACGTTCGAATACTTTGCTCGCGGGTGATGACGAGACCGCAAATGGCGGCTTATTTTTCGCCTCCAAAAAATCAAGTTTTCCCTGAATGAACAAGCATATAGCCTCTACGATACGAACAGAAACCGTTCTCAATTCAATGCCATTTTTGCCTATAATAAAATCCAGAGCCAAAATGATTTTACGAAAAGTACACCTTGTCGTTTGGATGACATAGGAATATAGGATGAAATAGGATTTTTGTAGACTGTGGGACTAATAAATATGTTCTGTAAGTTCTGTAAAATTATCAAATGAAACCATCTGTAGTATAAGCACTTACAGATAAAGGAGAGAATCTATGCTGTCAAAAAAATCTGTGAAATTTTCAATTTTTGCAGTGAAGTCGAAGCAGGGGAAAAGTGAGTTCTTCGGAATAGAATGGTGTAGCAATTGCTGATCGCAATCAGCTTTTTGTCAATGTTTACGGAGAACCAGCACCAAAAATATATTTTAAAAGGTAAATTAAAAATATTTGTGAAAATTGCATTGATTTAAAATACTTTAAATAAAAAATTAAATTGGAGAAGACATTTTGGTCAAACGCAAGGAAACTGGTACCGTAAGCTTAAAGCAAAAGTATCGCGTACCTTCGCTAACTTCTAGTTTTCCACCCTCGAAAATTGCGCTGTGATGTGACGCAATTTCACAGTGTTTATTTACCATTCGAAATTCGCGCTTCCCTTGGAGGAGTCTTCATGAAATAACATTTGTACAAAATTCAAATTAAATTCTAGTCATAAAGCAAAACAAAAAGGAAAATCAGCAAGGTCCTTAAAAACGCATATTTTAAAGTCAAAATGATGGACGGTGTCAGATTTCTGTCTGGAATTAAATATATTCGTAATTATTTTTTCTAAAAAAACTGGAAACAAAGACATATTGAAATATTTTTGCAAATGCAAAAAGAAGAAACCGTCATCGAATTCTGTCAATTAGCTTTGGAAAATGCTGAATTTAATCGACCTTTGACCTAAATTTACGAACATTCCTTTTTTTATTAATATTTCTGGAAAACAAATAAATTAATTGAAAAAATATGGCTTGTCTTTTTTGCAAAAAATCCTCAGTTTTGACTTTTACTTCTGATATTTTAAAGTCGACGAGTAGCTTTTGGCGTTCAGGTCTCTTTCATTTCTTTATTTTCATATTGTTTCAGTCTTGTTTTTGTGATTTAATGTCGTTTTTTTTCAACATTTTTTCACCCGGTCACAGTTGCTGAGCTTACGGTGAAAATTTAAATAACATTCCTATGTTCAGTTTTGTTATTTAAAATTGTCTCCATCCACTTCTAATGTTGACTTTTAACTTACAATAAATAATATCTAAGTCTTTTTTTAAAAAGATATTTTAATTTTCTGCAGGAACAATGAATACGAAACGATGCATCGGACTGAGAAACCACAAGAGAAAATTGCTGAAAAACTGTAATGTTTTGATGTCTCGCTCTATGCTTCAATATTTTGCTCCAGTTTAGGTCTTTTTTCGATATTTAGTCTTCGAAATAAATAATTTTCTAAATTAATTTATTGACTAAAACGCAATTTTTAAATAAGTTTTACAAATGAAGCTGTCACAGTTAATTTTTGACAGCCTACAAATTGAGGGCAATTATGTCCTAAACCAATTTTAACACATTTCTCCCTGACCCTAACTTATTTAAAAAAATATTTTGTGAAATTGTTTTAGAAATATTGTTTTTTGTTTCGCAGGTTCGTTGAACTCAGTCGGGTTAATCATTTTTGAGCGTAATTGTAAGTAATTGTAGCCTATAATGCAGATTTATTTATATTATAAAACATAACACTTCCTATCTCCAGGTTGAGCTGACCTTCAAAAAACCCATGATATCTGCCCATAAACAAAAATGTATGGGCTCAAAAAAAAGAGCGCGAATCTGGCAATTTTTGCCGGTCATAAAAAAGTCCATGTCTGGAAACGACATGCTCAAAACTAAGAAAAAATAGTATTTTTTTAAAAAAAATAATGTTTGCAATCCAAAAAGAACAACAAAACCATTTCATGCTGAGAATCAGTCTTGTGTATGTTTTTTTGCAAACTTTGTCCATTTGGCAAGGCAACAGAGAATCTTGTTCCGGTTCTATAAACCTATTTTTTACCACTGTGTTCGCCGGTCTACTCGCTAGCTTTGTTGTTCTTGTCTGCACGCCATTCTTGCGAGCGGGTCTAAGACACTTCCGGCTTGGATTTTGCCGGAATTTTCATGCAGTATATGTGAGCTGCAAAAAATGGGCAGTTCATTCATCGTTTTTTTTCTATGAACTAGAATGAAATCCAAGTCCATCGCCAATGTTTTATAAGTTCCAAAGTGATTTAATACAAGTTGATTTTTAGGGCCCCTCTCTGAAGGGATCGTTGCCACTTAAAAAAATTGCGTGCACTCGTGATGCGAAAAGGACGGCCTGTTTTGCCTGGAAATGCATGCAGTTCTCAGCTGTTAACGCCGGTCAATAAATACACTTGCGAGCGCTCGACCAACAGCGTAGCTATTGACCGGCGTTAACAGCTGAGAACTGCATGCATTTCCAGGCAAAACAGGCCGTCCTTTTCGCACCTTCCCGGCCGGTCAGCTGATATTTTGTTATAGCATAATTTTTAGTGCTTTTAATTTCCATTTTAGAGTGACCACTTAAAAACAATGATTTAAAAATCAATTTTTACCCCATTAAACAGATTAGGCCACATTTGACTAAGTAAAGTTTATTTATTTCGCCGGTTTTCCAAGAAAAAATAGCATGAGAAATCAAATTTATCCAACTTTCCTTCCCCAGCTGAAAAGCCCTTGGTTCCATCTTTAACTTGATAATGGACAACGTTCTATAGAAAAACGTTG
>JAAUYL010029833.1_pt1 | contig 12750 bp, 14 predicted proteins | sample 7278011 | NCBI WGS metagenome assembly JAAUYL01 (sample SAMN14350225, study PRJNA611818) | marine sediment metagenome | isolation source: surface marine sediment (1.8m) | place: French Polynesia: Moorea | collected 2018-08 | reverse complement strand
CTTTGCCACATTTTTGTCAACGAGTTATGTGTACAAAATGTGTACTCTCCGACGATCCGATCTTGGCATAAAACGCTCCGGTTTACAGATCGAATTGATTTGATTTACGACAAAATCCGGCGCGTCCACGATTTCACAGGAAAAACATAAACACATACAGAATAGACTAACATTTATTTTCAATTATACCCAAATTACTTTTTAAGTCTTTATATAGTCGTTGTTTCTTACAGCACGTATTCTAATTGTATGTATGTAGCTCTCGGTAGATTTTTTTTTAATTTTGTACAATTATGCTGATATTTTTAGAGGATCTGAGGGAATTGTGGCAATTTCAACATTGAGGCCAATCGTGGGTTTTTGAAACTTGTAGTTGAATAAAAATATCATGTGTTTGAGGGGGATTTCTTGATAAAATTCGTGAAAACTGAAATAACTTTAATTTCTTTCAAATATCGTAATCATGGACAGTGTTTCGCGATTTTTGTTACTCTAACGTTTATCCGATGTATTTATCTTATTACACTAAACCCTCTGGATGATGGAGGCCACCTCGCGGACCTCGTTCAAGACGGAGTGAAACCTGGACTCGAGATCGTCGCCAGTGATCGGGATCGGGGTCGGGGTGGCCAAGAGCTGCCGCCGGTGCCAGATGTCCAGGTACTGATCCCGGAGCCGGCCAACGTCCGGCATGGCGAAGTCGTCGACCTCGGCGAACATGACGGCCAGCATGAGGAGCTTGTACATCTCGGGGTCCCTGACCAGGGGGGCGATGTTGTGGGTGAGCCTGGCAAAATCGTGGACGTCGGCCTCGGCCAAGGACTGGGTGGTCTTGTTCGACTCGGCCATCGTGATCTTCTTGAGCTTCTTCGAGTGCGAGAAGAAGCTCTGGAAGTTCTTCTTCCAGATGATGTCGTCCCACATGCCCGCCATGTAAGTCAACTGCTCGCAGCCGCTCTTGCAGGTCTCCAACTTGGCCACGTTGAGCGCGACGCACACCATGATGTTCTTGGCGTGGAGCCAGCTGCGTTTGGGTTCTGACAATGCTGCGACCTCGGGGTGCTGGTCCATGGCCCGGGTGAACCTCTCGACTGCGACCGTGATCATGTGCGGCATGAAGTGTTTCGACAGCGGGACGCCGAGGCTGTACATGGCGACCTCCTTCATGTGGTCCTCGCCGAGGCTGACGCTCTCGTAGCAGGTCTTGAGGAGGGCGAACTGCCCCTGGAGCCAGTGCTCCTCGTTGTACGCGAACTTGCGCGAGATGCTCGTGATCATGAACTGCTGCTGGCCGATGGCGGAGCCGCTGCTGGCGACCTCGAACTCGGACATCCCGCTGCTCGAGGACGGCGAGGCCGCCGAGTCCGCGTCGTCGCTGTGCTGCTCCACCTTGAGCTTCTTGCTCGACGGCTCCACGTCACTGTCGCTATCGCTATCGCTGCCGGTGTTGTTCTCGAAGATCACGGAGACGGCGAAGAGGTCGGGCGGCGAGTTCGCGGACTCCATGCCCGAGTCGGACCCCGAGGCCTCGTCGGTCTTCCTGTTGAACTTGACGATGATGTGTTTCTCCTCCTCCTCCTCGGCGTCCGGCTTCTCCTCCTTGACGGTGGCCAGGTCGACCACCTTGCTCTCCTTCTTGACCTTGGTCTTGGTGGTCTTGATCTTCTTGTCGTTGTCCTCGTCCTCATCGTCGCTGCTGCTCGAGTCCGACTCGATGAACTCCCGGCTGGTGATGTTCAGGGACTCCCTGGCCTCCTTCTTCTTGAGCGAGTGGCGGAAGCGGATCTTCTTCTGGTCGTCGTTGAGGACGGCGTCGGGGTTCATCCCGTTGGCCAGGCACCGCTCGTAGCGGCATTTCTGGCATTTGCGTCGGCTCTTGGTGTCCACCATGCAGTCGCCGCTCTTCTTGCACTCGAACTCGGGGTGCCGGGTCTTCTGGTGGGCCCGCCTGAAGAAGGCCTTGCAGGAGAAGCAGGCGAGGCCGCCATAGTGGATCTGATGCGGTTGCTCGGATCTCTCGGAGCAGATCGGGCAGATCTTGTGGCCTTCGACCACCTCCTTGTTTACCTCCTTCGGCACCAAGGCCTTGGCCTTCAGCAAGGCCCGGGCCGACTTCGGCCGCTCGGGGTAGCCGCAAGTGATACACATTGCTAAAAATCAATCGTAATTGCATGTAAGCACAAAGACCACTTATAATAAATCGTTTAGGCTTACCTGTGCTACTCCTGGCTCTCCTTGGGGATCTTGATCAAGTCCTGGGGACAAGAGAAGCTCTTGAAGTTGAAGTTACAGGTCACGTTTTCGGTTCTACACGTGAGACAGAAGTTGTTCGCTACATAATGTAGTTACAGCAGGAACTACCTCCGCTATTGCGTCCGAATCGAACACTGGAACGCTAAGCCTAGATCTGCGACTCGGTCGAGCAGGAGCAGGCGAGGGGCCAGCCTTACTGTATGATTGTCAAAGAATATACACTTCTCTCTTTCTCTCTCTCAAAATGGAGGAACTCTGTAGTCTGTGCCCGACCCATGCCGTTTCACAAAATGTGTACTCTCAAATGCCGAGGGCCTGACAGACATCAGAGCAGGACAAAAAATAAAACTACAACACGCAATCATGGAATCAACTATGATTTAAATCATTCATATTTGGACAGCATCTAAATTTCACGAAAAAATCATGTCTGTATATGCTATCACGCCAGCATTAATTTATTTTTAATGCGAAAATATACTTTTGGTAAAAAAACTCGTGAAATTTCACAAAACAAAAATTAAAGATAAAAACTCGTGAAATTGAAATTCACTGAAAAATCCTATAAAATTAGCTATCTATTTCTGATTGATTCAGGTTCTTTTGAACGACAAGAACTCCTACGATTTATACTGGCTACCGAAACTCGTTTGACGTCAGGGTGGCTACAACTGCGCTCGCGCAGTTGATATTGTACAGAAATTATGCTGACTTGTCCCTAAAGGAGGCCGTCCATAGCAACATAAGGTAGCCAGATATGTTACAAAAATTACATACAGAAGCTCTTACATTAAGGAGAAGCCTTGTACTGTCTCACATTTAGGCCTAGTGCATGCAGTTCACAATATCAGTCTCTTCTTAATGTTAGAAAGCTATGCGGATAAAGGTTCTATTAAATTGAAACATTAATGTCTTCGATATTTTCAGAGATTTCCTATTTTCCCATTGATTTTGTGTCAATCTTAATCAATTTGTGGTTGCTTTGCTTTCTTTCCATATCTTCCCATCGGATCGTCAGGCGTCAAAATCAATCAAATAAAAGCGATAGATGTTCAAAGTCTCTCGCAATAAAATGCGGAGCCGAGAGTTAGTTTACCGTTTTCAAGGCAATTGCAAGGCAGATGTAAAAAAATGCGTTATCCCAACATAATTATGAGTCTAATCAAAACTGCGTCTGAGAAATGCTTTTTAAAGATTGAGATTCGAATTCGTTTTCTTCTCTGTCGCGATTGATTAAATGGTTGCTGTTCGCTTCGCTCAGAACACCGCTGAATTATTTTAAAAAACTTCGCAACATCGCTGTTAGATAGACATTAATAGGTCCATAAAAAATTCTCGCGCTTTATGTTTTGGCGTTTTTAAAAGAGTACTTGGCTTTTTTATTATTGTTGGGCTTGATACTATCAATGCTTGAAACAAATTACAAAAATTGAAAAATTGAATTAAATTAATGGCGAAAAAAGCTAATTCTTTGGAAAAAAGGATCCAAGATTTTTCTGAAAATGGAGGCAGACCAGACTCCAAAGTGGCTCAAAGATGTTGCGCCTCGCTTAATCATCGGTTACGCACATGTGAAGGCCGACCCGTCGGCTCCTCCAGACCCTAATCGGTTCAGCAGGTAAATCATACAAAATCTGACCAAGTCCTGTCTTCAAGATGCTGTCGTTTGCATTCAGTGAGGCTTACATTAACAAGTACCAGGAAGAAGTGAGGCGACGAAACGGTATCACCATTCCCAAGAGGCTCCACAGAGGTGTGATCCAAGAGTTGCTGAAGATTGTCCCATTCACGACGTATAGAACCACGTTCCCAGAGGACTGTGTCAGCGCCGCATTGACAGAGATCAACAGCTTGGACAAGGCGGATCCGGTGACATTCAGCAATGCCGTTCGCAACTGGGTGCAGAAATTGCACAATGACCTCGCAATTAACGGGTCGACAGGGGTCTTGCCGCCCTACAACGAAGACTCCATCAAGGAGCACGCCACCATGTTTTCTGGAAAAATATTCGAGCGCCGTCTTCAAGATTTCAAGAAAAAAAAGTTCAAGCTGGACGAGGCCAACACGACGAACAAGCTTCAAGAGCTCCGGCTTCTCGATACTGTAGCCAAGTTCAAAGTAATATAGTTTGCGGAGAGAATTGATTTACCTAGCTACATTGAAATTAAACTGGAATCCAATTTTTGCAGTTAACCGAACACTACCGAAGATACAAATTGATCAGCGACTTTATCTCTCCACGGGACCGTCCGAAGATTCCAGATTTTGAAAATTGCAATCAGAAAAGGTGATTCTCATATCTGTGTCCTGTTTCAAAAACAGTCTTGTTTTGTAAATTTTATTTTGTAGAGCCGAAGAAAAGCTGGTGCGCTGGAAACAAGACGTGATTGAGTCGCTCCGATACAAGCCAACCCAGGAAACCTTTAAGCAACTCCTCGAGCATCTCACGATCAACATGGACAAGGACGATGTCAAGACGGACTTCTCCCGCGAGAAGATCAAAGAGTGCTTGGGGTTCTACAACTCTGACAATTGCTTCATCTTCAACGAGGCCATGGTTCGCAACCTGCCCATCAAGCAAGTCTGCATGCCGTCGATCGGCAAATACCCGACGTAAATATTTTCATTTATAAACTTGAATCTTCAACAGCCATCTTTTAACAGACGGTTGGAGTGGATGAATCGTTTTGACCAATGGAAAAATGAGGTCCTTGAGGCTGTGATCGACATCAAAGAGCATTATCGCAAACTCCATCGCGATTCAGAATTGCAAAAGAGAGGCCAACAAGAAGACACTTCCCCTCGGTACCGTGAAAAAAATGAGAGCCGGACTGGTCCGGCTCGTGACCTTCGTGACCAGGTTCGTCATCGACGTAGCAGGACAAGGTCGTCTCAAACTAAATCAAGATCGAGGTCAAGGTCGCGATCCAGATCCCGATCCCATCGATCCCACTCCAAGTCAGAGTCCAAATCCAAGTCCAGCAGGAGCAAGTCCTCCAAGAAAAATGACGAAAGGTCGTCCCGTACTAAATCACGATCGAGGATTAGATCTCGATCTCGATCCCGATCAAACTCCAAATCCAAATCCGAGAAAAACAACAACGACAAAAGCCACAAGCATGCGCTCTTGGATATAAGTTGCAGTCCGAGACCTGCCACCCCGTCGAATGCCAGCGCCACGGACGTCATCGATACCAAAGAACCAATTTTCCTTTTCGCCGCCCCCGATGGAACCCCGATTGGCCTCGAGGATGGCGGGTCGCACGAGTTCACCTTTGCCGACCCCGCGTTCCCGTTCGGCGACAAAAAAGTCGAGATTGAGGCGAACAACAACATTCCGGAATTTAAACCGAAGCTCGACCCGGAGGTAAAGATCGACTTGGAGGCGATCATGAAGATGGACCCCGGCGACGAGCTCTTCAAGTATGTCGACGAGAAGTCGGCCGCCTACGTGGCCGCCATGGACAGCAAGTCGCCGAATTTCAGGAGCACCCTGAGGGCGTTGCTCAAGACCATGGATACCCCGGTTGAAAGGTCGAGCAGGTTCTTGCCGTGCGGGGAGTTCAATAAGGCCGACCAGACTTGCTTCCAGCCGATCTTCCACTACGATCGCGACGGCAAGGTTCGACTTCATGTTTGCCTCCTCTGCTTTTTCGCACTGGATGGAGCAGCCAACTTTCATTCGATTCGAAACTGCAAAATCCTAAAACTCGTCTAAAATATCTGAAACATTTCACAAAAAAAATACTTACCAAAAGAAAGAAACGATGTGATAAATTCTTACCACTGTTATGTCTATGCGAATGACTGCTTACGAATAAAATAATATCTGTATTTTGCATTAACTTCATTTTGGCACTTTTTGTTTTTCTTTGGGGATCGTCTGGGAACGCCGCAGAAAAAATGGAAAATTGAAATCAAAACAAAACAAAACTGAAGGTGAAGATTACAGATTGGAAATCGATTAAAACTTGAGTCTTGAACGCAGTGACCTTGCATTTGGACTTCAGCCTCAGCATTTCATGCTTGTGTTTTGAGTAACAAGATTCCAAAATGAACGAAGGTAATCCAGAGCCGAAAGTGGAGGGAACTCAAACTGCCTCGACGACAGCCACGACCACCACCGCTATGGAATCAAAAGTTGAAGCTGGTGGGACGACTGGAACGACTCTGACCTCCAGGAGAGCTGTGATCCCGAAGGATCTTTCGAAATATCCAGATTTTCCAGACATTGAACAGCTACGCAAGGAAGGCAAAGCACAAGACGAAATCGACGACATCATCAAGAAATACTGGAGCCGTCACAGTAATGCTAAAAAAAGAGAGAAAAAGAAATTGAAAACGCAAGCGGCTCTCGAAACGAAAAATGTTGGTGTCACCAAAGAACCCGCTCCGGCAGTAGCAGCAGCCCCCTCTTACGCCGTGGCCGAAAAGAAGCAGAGTGTTCCTAAAGCTGGAGAAGCCACGACGAAAGTTGACGACAAAACCCCCAGAATTAGGATTCCTGCAAACCCAGCCGACTATCCTGGGTTTCCTGACGTCGAAAAACTTCGGAAAGAAGGCAAAACCGAAGACGACGTTGCTGAGGTTGTCTCTGCATTTTGGAAGCGTTGGAGAAATCGCAGATCTAGTTTGAAACAAAAGGAGCGAAGGGCCGCGGCGAGAGCGGCCAAAGCTGAAATCGAGGCCAAGGCTGCCACCAGCTCGAAGAAAACAAACCCGAAACCAAAACCAAAAGTAGTGAACAAACGCAAGGAAAACTATCAACAAGGTTCAGGTTGGACGGCAAACAAGAACAGGAACTACTTCGACGATTCGAGAGGAGAACGCGGCCAAGACGCTCCCTGGTCTGGTGGAGCTAGTTATGGTGGTGGTGGTAGCGGAGGACCGTATGATGATTACTACAATACAAGCAATCTGTATCCAAATCAAGACTTTGGAGGACCTGGACCATCGGGATCTTATCAAGACTATGCCAACGATCGGGATCGCGATCACAGAATGCTCGTGGAGGTTATGCACCAGGATCTGGCTCAGTTCAGGGAGTCCTTTGTCTGTCGGCAATACGATCTCCTTCGCCAAGAGCTCGACCCCGAGTTGAGGCCTGTAGAAATCCGTGTTCCCGATCTGACCGGATGCTATTCGTAAGTTAGAACTTGCCGCTGTTGGTGTTGAATTATTTCAGTTTCATTTATTTTTTAGGCTGATGGAATGGAAAGACCGATTTTCAAGATGGACCGAGAACCTGGAGCAAGCCGTCGAGTTGGCCTCGACGAAGCAGAATATTAGAAATCAAAAGCGTCAACACGAGTTTGGAGGACATCAGGATTTCCCACAGCCGAAATCCGCTCGATACGAGGACTACCCGTCATATTCGAACGACAGAAGAATGTCTATGAATGACAGCATGAACTCGGGATTTCCAATGCCAATGCCAGGTCCTGACATGAACATGATCCAGCAACAACAGCAACAATCACAACCACAAGGTCCAAATAATGTTGGCAGCCCACTGGACATTTGTGTGATTGCCGTGATGAGCAACGGCGATGACATCTTGAACTATGTCAAGAGCAAGGCCAAGTACTACGCTAACGCCCTCGACCAGAGGAACCCGGATGGCCGCAAACTGGTTGACATGCTCGTCAATTGTGGCAAGGAAGAGGTCATGATGGTCCCCTGTCCATTGTTCAACAAGGACAACTCGTGCGACAACCCACCAGTCCATTTGGACAGAAACTACACGAATCGCATCCACGCCTGCGCATTGTGCTTTTTCACTCTCGACGGGATGACAAACTTTCACCGTTTGACGCATTGTCCTTTGCTGTCTTATTCTTAACAAAATGCAATCATTGTGAACAGTTGATACTATTTATGTCAGTATAATAATTTTCAAAGAGTTTGTTTTCATTTTTTTTCAGGTAAGCCATGGACGACATTGATGACAAGGCATTAGTCTGGGACAGAATCCAGAGGCCGGACGATGATCTGGCCGACAGAGAAGTCTGTGAAATCGTAGAGGTAGAGCAAAGGAAAACGATGCCCTTGAAGATTAACAAGATTGCCGCCGAAATAGCCAGGTTCAAGTCAACGATGAACTCCTACAAAGAATTTGACAGTTCCATTCCGAGAGGTTGTCCTCGACGCCAAACGGTTGTCACTCCAGATCCCCTGGACTTGGAATACGACAACTTCTCCCGTCAAAAGCTTAGTAAGTTGAAGATGTTCTTAATCACTGATATTTTCTTGAAAGTTATGTTTTTTTCAGTTGATTGGGAGCAAAACCTGAAAAAAGCCATGATGAGATTAAAAGAACAAAAGTACAAGCTTGAGGTGGTGAAGACAAAGTACGCCAAGGAGCGGGAGTATTATGATAACGATGAAGGGGATCGACCACAGACTCCAGACCTACTAGCGTTTTCCAAGTATGTTTACAAATGGAGTTTTCACGAGTTTTTTTTTTAAATTTGAAAATATTTTTAAAGTCTTCAAGATTGCTCGGAGGCCATCAAAGAGTACGGCGAGGACTTGAAAGAGCTGAGGAAGAAAGGTCGATTGAAATATGAATTGGTCGATCCTGAAGCCAGGAAAACAAGCAAAGATCGCCGGATATCTTGGATTCAGGGCGACAAGGGCACCTCCTTGTACAAGGACTACACGGCCAGGTTCGGGCCCAAGCCCGATGACCCTTCTCTTCGTGATCACCGACCAATCAAGACTCCCGATCCTGATCGCCATTGCTGCGATGGCGACTTCAAGGAGATCCTCTCCGCCTGGCGGAAGTCCATGGGATCCATCCTGAAGGTGGAGGCCGCCAAGGATCAGGCTCGATCCAAGGAGAAGGCCAGGTTGGCCTTCAAGAACACCGAGGCCGGGATCAGGGCGTCGAGGTTGCAGCACATAGAGGCCGTCTACGACAGCGACACGTACAAGAAGTTCAAGAGACTCAACGTCGCTGCACTCGGCGAGAGGCCCATCACCCCGGTCGTCGACACATTTATATCGTGAGCGATTTCACGGGTTTTTTTTGGAAACTTTTTTATTATTTTATTTTATTTAGGAACAACGAATGGTTTCGTCGGATCAACGATTGGAAGGAAAAGATTCTTGACGTTGAACAGAAACATAGAATTTTGATGAGCGTCGTCCGTGATGACATTGCAGCTTTTCATGATTCGCAAACTTTTCGCGAATATTATCTGCTACGCAAAGATCACGATGCCAGCATGCGTCCAATTCGCGTCAACACCCCAGAACCTGACGATATTTCCTCGTAAGTCCAAAATTCTAACTGGTAGCTCTTTAAACAACATGCGCGCCGTGTAGCATTTAATAGCGCACAGCGGTACCAGATTGGCTTTTCTCAGTCCAGAAATGATAGTTTTTGCCTTTTTAAGGGTCGACGAGTGGTCGGAGACATTTGGTAACTGGAAGATGCGCGTTAAGGAGGCCGTGGATTTGGCGACGGCAAAACGAAAATTGAAGGATCGAAAGCGTTCAAGACCAAGTGAATCCTCGTCACGGAGTAACTCAGATCGTGATTATTATCCAGAAGAGAGCAAATTCCCTCGACAAGCCAGCTTTCAACCTCATCCCTGTCCTCCGAGGCCGCTGAAGGAGATCTTTAAAAGTGAACCTGATTGGCAACCTCTGGATAACAGGAACAACATGATTGTGCCCAAGCAAGAACCACTTTCCTCATATTCATACAGTAATGACCAATCAAACTCAAATCAAGTGCTCCCTCAATCGACAATGTCAAACAGTGCTGTGAAACAAGAACATTTACCTTATCAAGAACAAGGAATCGATTTGGATCTGGTGAGAGTGATGCAGAATGGCAGAGACATTTTGAACTACGTTCAGAGCAAAGCTGGTCTTTACGCTGAACGTGTTGACAACAAGAATGGTGATTGCCGACGCCTGCTCAGCTCGCTCGTCAAAAAAGGCTCACTGGAGGGCAAGTTCGTCCCTTGTCCGTTCTTCAACAAGGACAACTCGTGCGACAACCCACCGGTTCATTTGGGCACTGACTTTACGAATCAGATCCATGCTTGTGCATTGTGCTTTTTCACCCTCGACGGGATGATAAACCTTCACCAATTGTGCAATTGTCCTTTGTTGTCACATTTTTGATAAAAAGAACGAAAACATCTTTATATTGCTTGAAAAGCGTTATTATAGATTAACTTATAATAAGTTTACTTATCTCAATTCTAGGTGAGAAAATGAACATGTCTAGAAAAAATCTTCTGAAGCATCCAGACTGTCCAGATGTGTCCGGGATGAGTCGAAGTAAAAAGTGGCTGACGATCAAAGTCTTCGAGAAGCAGTTGATGCAAAAAAAGAATGAAGAAATGTACTCGCCTGAGAATGTGCTCAAGGATGCCGAACATGACATTGAGCACGGGGTTGAACGTGGGACCAGGTTTCTCTTCAATAGTCAGGCAAAATTCAAAAAAATGCTGGACACAGATGGCCAAACGTCTTCAGCTTCTTCAGCCGTTAGCGAGGACAAAGTGCCTGCGGCAAGGCAATATCTTAAACCAAAGAAGAAACCTGCCTACTTTCCTAAGAATTGGAAAAACATCAAGGACTTTCCAGACATCAAGGGCATGAAGTCGGCCGGGACTTCTCAGGAGGAGATAGAAGATGCTGTTCGTCAGTACTGGATCGACAAGAAAAAGGCTAAGCGACAAAAATGGCAAGAAAAACAAGCTCAAGCTCAAGCTCGTCACCAATCATATGGAGAGTGGCAAGCTGAAATCATTGCCAAGAAACAAGATGATGATCAAAGGCTTCCTCAAGACCGATCCAGAAGTCGAAGTCCAAGAACCTCTCAAACTCTCACGGATGTCAGAAGAAGTCGTAGTGCAGAACAAAGCCATTTAGATCATGAGAGTCAGCCAGAAGTCCAACACTGTCCAAATGAAGAACAACAGGAACAAGATCTGGATCGGCATCAGCAGAAACTTGCCCACCGACTCGACTTCAACCTGATGCACACCATGGACACCGGCGACGAGCTGCTCGCGCACGTCAGGGAGAAGGCCTGCCACTACAGTCACGCCGTGGACAACAGGTAAGCTTTAACTAACCTGCAGTTCCTATTGTTTTCATAGTTTTATTTTTTAGGAATCCAGATCGACGAAACTTCATCAGCTCTGTGATCAATGCTGGCAACGAGACGGGACAGTTTCATCCTTGCGGAGAGTTTAATCGACCAGAGTCTTGTCAGCAATTGCCAATTCACTACGACTCAAACTATATCCATCGAGTTCACTGTTGTGCTCTTTGTTTCTACGCACTCGACGGGATGATTAACATGCATCACATTCGAGACTGCACTCTGTTAACCTATATTTGAAATAAATATTTTAAATGTATTTGAAAATGACATCGTCCGGGGATTCGATTGTCTGTAGCTCCAGTTTGACGGGACACTTGAGCCAGAAGCTCAGCAACTCCTCCGTGTAACCGATGAGAAAGTAGACTTTTCGCTGGGGAATATTTCGGTTGACGAGGCCGGCGATCCTGACCAGGTTGTGTTGGCGCTTGATGATCACCTCCGACGCGATCGCCTCGGGCCAGGTCCCGTGCATGAACTTGCGGATGAACAGGTCCTCCATGAACATCTTGTTCGGCAAGTCCTGGCCGATGGCCTCTCGCTCGAGAAAAGTCCCTTCGAGTTGAGCCGTGTTGATGCTGTTGAAGCCCTTCCTGGACGCAATGTATTCCGGCCGTATGGCTTGCTCGTAGGTCAAGGCTTTCGACCGATCACGAGTTGGTTTGTATCGTCCTGCTTGAATTTTGCAAGCCACAGGCGAACTGTGAAGCCATCTTGTCGAAGAGGTTGTTTGACCAGAAGAACACTTTGAAGTCGTCGATGCAACTGTAAGCCGAATGGCTGCTTGTGTCCGCAAGACGTTCATGACTGCAACACTGAAATCACTAGTAAAGGATCAAGAATGTCCAGAGAATAGTACCGAAAACTAAAAGATATTCTGCCACTTTTTTAAATTATTCGATTTTGTTTATTTACTTTTTTCCCGGAAAAATTGGTCAGTTCGTTACGCAACCTTTCGTTGTCGCTCAAACATTGAGGCGCGCTAACTCAAAAAAGAAGCAATATAAAACCGGCTTCTGTTTAGCGTTTAACGCGCCACTACAATTTTCTTATACAAGTTACAATAATTAAGGCCGCTAATTGTCAATTACTTTGAAAAATACCCAAGAATTGAGGCAATCAACTTGAACTTAAAGATAAACCAGACTCTTACAAATTGTTATTAGTTTAACCAGAGCAGCCTTAACGGAGCATTTTGTGTTTGATTAGCAACTTTAAATGGGCTAATTTTGGATCTGAACATTCTCGGTCCGCCATTCGCACCTCACCCATTTTTGTTACTTGACGACCTTGCCAGAAATTTCGCCTGAAAAATTGAATTTTCCCAAGGTGGCACGTCGCGACAAAGGAGCTCTCCGCGTCGGGAT
>JAAUYL010016591.1_pt1 | contig 12750 bp, 5 predicted proteins | sample 7278011 | NCBI WGS metagenome assembly JAAUYL01 (sample SAMN14350225, study PRJNA611818) | marine sediment metagenome | isolation source: surface marine sediment (1.8m) | place: French Polynesia: Moorea | collected 2018-08 | reverse complement strand
TATGACTGCTTCTGGTATGGATGAAAAGTCAGTGTTGGACTTGTACAAGATGGCTGTTCCATTTATTAAAATTGGATCTGGAGATTCCAATAACCTCCTGCTCTTGGAAACTGCTGCCAAGTTGACCGGCACGCCGTTCGTGATTTCCACCGGCATGAGTGACCTACGTCAGGTCAGGTTAATCTACCAGATCATGAAGAAATGGCGGGAAAATTCAAACAACAATTTCGCCCTTCTGCAATGCACCAGCTCGTATCCGACCGCAGCCAAAGGTAAATAATATTGCAATTACACATTAGCTAGTACTTTGGAACTTATGAATGACATAATTATTTAATGAAAACAACTTAAAAGTATTAAGAAAATGAGTTGGCAAATTCTGTGGCTTATGAAACTAACAAAGTTTATCGTGAATTTCACCGTATATAATAAATATTTAGTTTTGTGTCCAAAACTTTGCAGGTCTTTGCGGCAGTTTAAATTATTTAGACAGCCATTTATAATGCATGGTATACATTGTTCTTGTTTGTTACTACCCACAGGAAAAATGTTACAAAACTTCATCTTATTCATTAGAATTAATTTTAGATTTTTGCCTTTGCCCTCTCAAAATCTGCTGATGCCATTTTTTTAAAAATTTACCTTGACCATTTTTATTTTGTTTTTATTGTACTTTGATTGTTTTTAAGTCTATTGGAATCCATTCAAGTGTTTTCTGTGTGCGTCAGTTAGTTTCAGATCCTTCTTATTATTTAAAATTGAGAGGAAAAAAACTTGTGAAATACGCGCTTTGTTTTATTGCAGTACAATCATTACGTCTTAGATTTATGTAATTGTTTTGTTTTCAGATTGCAACCTGCTCGTTCTCGATCAGTACAGAGCAGAGTTTCCAGATGTACATCTGGGTTTTTCTGGCCACGAAATTGGCTACATCCCAACTCTGGGGGCAGTTGCAAAAGGTGCCAAAATCATAGAAAGACACGTGACTCTAGACAAAAGCATGAAGGGGAGCGACCATGCCTGCTCCTTGGACTTTGGTAACTCACTTCCGGTTTGATAACCTACCGACAGCTGACTCTTTTTTTTTGCAGGCGAATTTTCGGAAATGGTACGAGCTGTCAGGACAATGGAGCTGGCGCTAGGGAAACCAGAGAAATCCTTTTTGCAATGTGAAGAGGCATGTTTTCAAAAGTTGGGGAAATCTGTTGTCGCCTTGAGAACTATTCCAGCTGGTCAGAAAATCAGTATAGACGATCTCTGCATTAAGGTAAGTAAACAATTTCAACAAAAATAGCTTGAAGGCATTCATTTTTCATTTAATGTAATTGCTTAATTTTTACAATTTAGGAAATGCATGGCCTTTTTAAAAATAGAAAGAATTTTTTTTTTAATTTAGATTGAAAGCTTAAAAATACCCCTCGGTAGATATTTATTTTTTTAAGTAAAATTGTTCCATTTGGTGTACTCAAAAACAGATTGATTTAATGCTGTTTAATGTACCATATTAAATGATCGTGTTTACAAAAACAATTGCGTTGCCGTTAACCCCTTTAAGCTTCAGTTAATCCTGCATTTTTATCTCTATTATTAAAACAAATGCTTGAAATCGCATTATGACTACTTGTGACAATTAAGTGAATTTACCTTATTTTTAGGTGGCTGAACCTCACGGATGGCCAGCGCTAGAAATTAAAAATCTGACCGGAAAAATCGCAGCCACAACTCTGAAAAAAGACGACAGCATCACCCCAGATTGTGTGGTTTAACTAGATAGTAACAAAAATTGTTGAAAAACGTACCTTCTTTCAATTCCGATAAGATCTAATATTGTATTTTAAAAATTGTTATAAAACAACATTAAAAGGAAACAAACCAATTTCCCAATTTAATTTACTTTGATTTTCTCCCCAACATTTTGTAAGTTGAATGAGTGTACTGCATTTGCTTTGAATGAAATAAATAAAAAAACATTACTCAGTTTCCATTTTTATTGATGATCTATGTTGGTAATGCTTGAATCATAACCAGAATTAGACAGATTTCATGACGATTGTAAATACTTGAAAGGGATTATCTGTAATTGCTACAAAAGCTCCTGCAGTACAGAATTTATGGTTATATTTTTTTGAAAATAATCATCAAAGAGATTAAAACAGATACCCAATCAGGAAAACAAGATGTACTACAGAGGGGGAATTAAAAATAGCCAAACTTGTCAAGATAGTTTCACTGTAGAAAGCAATGATTTGATGTGACAGACCACAATAAAATTGTAGTACAAGCAAATGAGCCTCAGCAAGTAGATGGTCAAAGTCTAAGTATACTTTGTTCTCCGCTCCGCTCCGCTATTTCCACACTTGAAACTAAATCCCCCTGGTCTCAGGAGACGACTGCTCTTTCCTTTTTGAGGAAAATCTTTATTGCATCAATTCTATTAGGTTGAGATTCATGAAGCAAGCGGTGTAACTAAGTCAGAATGAAGTTTACATAAGCAACCAAAAACTGGTTAATATTTGATATTTTCTCGTGTACTTGATAGTTGCAATTATGCAAGTGAACTTGGCTGAATATTATGGCATCATATAACTTGTTGTCAGAATTATCGACTGTAGCGCCACCTATCGGCGGCGTGTGAAGCTGATTGGAGCAAGTAGGCTATTGATTCGTATTGGAAGATGTAGGACAAAACTAAACCGGAGAGTTCCTTGTGGCACGATTTTCCCGCCATTTTCAAAACTTCTGAATTGCTTTGAGTTCCTGCAAAGCAAAAAAGAAATTACTGCTGTTCATTTATAGCAATGTTTAAATGCTTACGATTGGCGATCATGCTGGTTTTCTTGGAATTTGATGTAAAACCGTCCGCTAGATGGCGTTACCAGTAAAAATGACAGTAACAGCAAACAAGCACTGAAACGCGATTTCAACATTAGCCAACCATTTGGGCCGCGGGTCTAGTAATCCAGTTTTCTGTATTGTTGTTTCCTCCAGGATGCTTCGATTCATACTGAGAAAATGAAGTGAGGAAGAACAGAGTGTCATCTGCGAAAAACATACTAATAAAAGCAGCCACAGTCACTATAGAATTGGTGAAATCAGTTCCAATCTTAAGTCCTCTAGTGGTTCACACTAATTTCCTACAAAAAAAAGACTTTTCAGCCTGACCAACTTCGTTACGCATAATTTAAACTGGACTTCATTTACTGCAAAATTCTTCACTCTTTTTTTGCGAAGAAAATCAAAAAACAATAATTTTCAGAGTCATAAGGATAATAGCTTAGATGCTAAAAATATGCTATGCTACTATTTTTCAATTTTTCTAATATTTCAAACTGAAAAGCCATTGAACTTGACACACTTTTCCTACTCATCTGAATTAAATAGATCGAAGTACAAATTCTGGTATTTTATTTTCCCGTAACCATTTTCATTTTACAAATCTTGCTAGAATATTTACCAAAATATCTATGACCTCAGCCACCATTGACGAGTTACAAAATATGGGGTACATTTTTGGGTCAAAAATTCGTCATGAATTTTGACTTGACAATTGCTGTATTAGTCCTAAACTTAGTTTCGTACCTTTCAATCTCTGTTGACATTTGCATAAATGTGATTCTGGAAGATTTTTATACATATTTTTGGCGATGACAAGAATCTGTTTGCTCGCGTTTTTCATAATACTTAGAAAGCTAATTTGAGATGAGTCTTTGACGCAAGTTTGACGATTTTAGGATAAATCCAGAAAATCCTTTTAAACTGTCTAATATGCAGGAAAACAGAAGGATCTCAGTGGGGCTTATTTTTAAAGATATTAAGGAAATTACAACAGTTGTATATTTGTTGATATTTGGTTGTTGACCAAAAATAAATTGTAATCTCGTTAAAAATGTTATGAAACGACATATTTTTTTTAATTTCCCGAGAAAACCACAGCAAATAAGTTCTTCCTATTTGACGTACATGGAAGGAATTAGGTAAATTGAAAAATATGTAAGACAGCGGTTCATTTGTCATCCTTAAAAAAAGGATTTTTTAGGGAAAATCTTTCGCTTTGCTGGTTGCCCAAAATGTTGCTGCGCTCCAGCGTCCACACAGGTGTGCAATTTCAAATGTTTTTGGTTGCGCTCTTACTAATCAAGAGTGCCTTCTGCAAAGGAGTTATGCAATTGAAGCTCGAAAAATGTTTCCTTACCTAACCCACAAACGCAACCAGGCAAATATAGCCATCTAAAAATGATCATGCTAATTTATAGACACTGTGGCCGAAAATAGAAACACCACAATATGTCTCGTTTTCCAGAAATAAACAAGTAAGTATTGATGTCCATAAATTACATTGGTATTATTGGTATCAGATTTCTCGGCTAATAATAACCAAAACCGTGTATTTTTGCTTTACTCCAATACTTTTGGTTATTTTTTGGGCCCGTTTGTAGCGAGTGCTGTTCTTCCTTGACTTTAAGATTTGTATGCACCTGTACAGAATGGGCTCAGAAGTCAAGCACAGCGACTTCAGTAAGAGCTAGCTCTAGACGCGAGTAGACGTGAATTTTTGGTATATAGTGCCACCTACACGGCGGTTTTTACATGTGACCGGGATTTTTTCTCCGGCATATGGTCAAAAGGCTAGCCTACTCCGGCGTGCCGAAGCCTCCTCGAGCAGCGTGCCGGTCAACCAGAGAGGACAATTAGGAAAAAGAGATCAGCTGTTGTACCAGGTGTTCGCGCATAGCCACCAAAGCACAGTGTAGTGAATCTAGGTGATGATGTCATGCCTCTATAACTATACACCGTGGAGCTAAGAAGAACATGTGTGGAGCCTCTCACAGCTGATTGCCATTATCATGGTTCCGTGTAAACTGTAAACCATTGGTTTACAACCACAACCACGACCCGGAGTGACCCGACCTCGATGTAAACATTCGCTTTGTTTACAAGTGATTAGTTTGTTTACAAATTGAGGTTGTAAACAAACACATATGAGGCTGGCTGAGGTCAGATGCGCGTGACAGCCTCGGATACTGCCAATCATCGGTTTAAGCCAATCCAAACCATTGTGGATCAAAATGGGCCTACCGTCGATTAGCGTCAGTTTCAAGGAATATTTCAGCTACTTCCAAAATAACGTTGGTAAGCATTCTCTTTCTCCAGAAGAATCGTCAGAACGCGACAGATAGAATGTCGAATTTTTGGGCTAGAAAAATTGAAAGGCTTCCCTGTCTACGCAAGTCTAGAAACCCGAGGAAAGTTGTACCGCAGGATTTTGTTTACGAATCTGCGTCAGAAAACCAATAGTTTGTCCAGCAAGTTTCATAAGTTTCCATTAGATTTCAACTTATAAAAATATAACTACGTCACTAAATAAAAATACGTACAGGAGAGGCAATTTCCGATTAAGATGCTAGTTTTAGAATTGGGGGCATATTTAATTTCTAAAATTGAAGTTGTCAAAAATATAAAAAAATAGGGAAAAGCAGTTAAACTTTCTGGCTATAACAACATCAAAAAAAGTATTGTTCTCAAACCAAGGTCAATATTTTAGGTTAGACCTTACTTACTACCGGGTTCTCTAGAGGACCAGGTGTTTTTGTAAAATTATGCCTCGGCTATGAAAAGCGCGCATCTAGCGCACCTAAGTATACGGGTAAAATTCTTGCAAGAAAGAAAATACCGGACTTTTTCTCATGAAGAAATATATTTCATTTTAATTTTCAAATTACAAAATAGGCTAGACAACAAGGAAGCAGGAGATTTGCACCTTTTTTGGTCAAAAATTGGTCGTTTTTCGGATTTTTTTCCGGATTTTCCCGGACAAAATCGAATGTGAGCAACGGTATCCGGTAAAAATCCCGGAAAATTAACCACTCAACAACTGCCACTAGCCAAATATTAGAGAGAAAGAACGGATCCTTCTATTCTATAATCATATGTGTAGATATACTTGTATGTTTACTACACATACTGCATCATTTTACAATTTTGCCGTGCACGGTACGCATCTCACACGCGGGCCATTTTTTCGCTCGTATTTGGCCATTTTGGCCCATTTTTGGCCGGAAAATCCGTCCACGATCTAATTTGAGGTCGTCCGGCTCGATTCCGGCCACGAAAACCGGGCTAATTTTGGCCGAATTTCGACAAAATCGGCTTTTTGAGTTCCATATTGACGTCCGGCTCTTACCGCTATGTTTCTCTTGCTCGCGCACATGCAGCATCCAATTGTATAGTTACTGGTGTACCTTGCTATATTATACACCTTGGTTACTACAGTATTTGAAGCAGAGCTGCTCCTCAATGTAGCTTTACCTTAATACTCAGCAAAATGGTACCACCATGTCAGAAGTTACTGGCTGCTGTACTAAATATCTATGGTTTTAAAATGCGCGAGCATTTTCGACAGTTGTCGGATTTTCAGTCTTTCCTTAATCTTTGATTTTTTGGTATTTAACTGTGTTAAATTCTTAATGGTTTAGTTATTTCACCAATGTAAAACTTGATGAAAATGGCGGGAAAATTCAAATTTTCGACGCGCACGCGCCGTGACGTCATTTTTACGTCACGCGCGCTGCAATGTCACCTGCTCTTACTGTTGCTTTCATTTTCTTGGGGGTTGCTTGAAACCTAACCTGTCAATTTTGCAACCATTTTAAAAGCCAAAAGACAAACCGGAAGCAGACATTCTATTGACATTACCAGACAACCACGAGAAAGGCTGGAGTGGTTGGAAATTGGATGTCAGGGACTGCTTTCACAATGGTTGACCTTTTAGGTTTCTCCCACTGTAACCCGTGTGTGTGCAACACTGTGTAGCCGACGCACATAACATATACGAAATACAGAGAGGAGAAGGGAGGGAGGCATGGTGGAAAACCAAGTAAAAAGTAAGCTCAAAATGACAGAAGTGGCGAGTTTGAGTTCTGCCGCAGGAGCGAGCAGATCTGTATACATCATTTTAGTTTAATAAAATCTAGAGCTTGAAATCTTTAAGGCGGTTAACAAGTTTTAACTGCAGAGCATATCAATTAAACACTAATAAAATAAAATAATAAAATAATTACTAGCTTTAATTACAATTAACCACCATTAAAAGTGCCCTACTAACAACCACATTTCAACATAAAATCTCCACTGTTACTAACAACGTTATCCTCACTTTCCGTGAAGGTGTCTGGTCCAAACTCTAAGGGTAAGAATTTTTTAACAAAAATATTTTATTTAAAAGAAAAAGGGAAAATAATTTTGATTCCGCTGAAGAACACTTACATAAATCCGCTACGCTCAAGACAGAAAAAATCGGCATCTGCAGTAAAGAGAAATTGATTCATTTTTTTCCGTCGTCGGTAAAAATAGAGTTCTCTTTGCACTCATACGAGATGAGACTTGCGAGCCTTACAGAAGTTGCTTTCTCAACTTGTACCGAGCTCATGTATTGAATCCAATACAGTATTTAGTATTGACAATACAAAAAATGGTATTGCCAATACCAAATTTGGTGCTGGGAGCAAATTTGAATAGATGACAAGGGCCAGCGAGCCTCTCCCCTACCTTGCTTACTTGATTCTTATGATACTTACTTTGTACGAGTTTATCGTAAGTAAGTAGTGCTTGCTACAACTTCTAAGATAATGAATGGTAACGTGTTCGCCCTTGTCACCTGTCAGATTTTATAATTTTCACGACTTTTTTCGTATTGAGATTTTGATTAATCCTGACAGAAATATGTGCTTGCTAAATAAAACAGTTTACATTTTCCTAGTTTAGAAAAAGGACTTCAGGCGGAGTAATGCAAGGAGATGCTTGAAATGAAATACACGCTTTTGAATTATTTAATTAATTTAATCCTGATGAATCAATGTTCGACCCAAAATGTTATTTGCAATTTGCACCCTTGGTTTTGGTCCTATTAACACGTGTTTCTGAGAAATCGACTAAATTACGCTCTACTTTTGCTTTCTTAATTACGCAGACAAGAGTTCATTATCCTCATTATTTTGCCTAACAAAAGGGGGACGGACGAAAATAAAACAAATCTTAAGATGTATCAAAAAATGAAGCGTTACGTAAAACTAACCACAATCTCACGTATCCTTTCTAACCACTAAATAATCTAGCACCTGGATATGACCTCGCACTTCCCGAGGTCGCCGCCGCCCAACCACCCCCGATTGGCAACCCCGATCCCGAGGCCAACATGATTATGGACGTGCTTGAAAACATGCTGGCCGAGGCCGGCAGTGTGGAGGCCGGCAACAAGAGCGACATCAGCACCCCCTGCCCGAGTCCGGAAGGGGGTGCGGGGGGAACCCAAGACATTCCCGGAGTCCAGACCGCGGGCGGCTCGGCCTCGGCCACTTCCGGTTCTGCCGCTGCCACCGCCTCTTCCGGGGTCGGGGTTGCACTTCCGGCTCCAGCGGCCTCAACTGCCACAGCTACCTCTTCAACAACAATAACTGCTACTACTGCTACAACATCATCGTCTGCATCCTCTGTCGATCAGGGTAATTAACCCATTAACCCATTACTAATCACTTAATTACCATATCTATCTGATGCTATTTATGGTTTTCTAAAAGGTCGTTGAGATTATTTTTAAACGTATTGCACGCTTATATAAGCTTAGAGAAAAGGGTAGCTCGTAGTATCTAATGGGCTTTGTTTCAAATATACTGCCAGACCTCACGATAGACGCAAGTGAATGACGTACCTTAGTAGTGTTAAGACTTGCATCAACACATTTTATTTGCGCGTAAATATAGCTTTAAAGAGGGGGGCTTCTGTGTAAGTCTATAGAGACTGTGTATTAAATTCCAATGCATTTCTCGACGATACGAAAATGTACATATATATGGAGAGAGATATCCCTTGGTAACTCAAAATTAGAGGATAAATCTAAAGCAAACATCGGTTTTTACTAGGTGGGAGCACAGGTTCTTGAAAATCTCACTCTAAGCTCTTTCAAACTTGGGCGCTTTGAAAGGCATTATCTAAAAGAAAGTAGCTGCCTTTCCTCTTTATATACGAATTGATTCATTCTTTTTAACCTTTACAACTGTCAAAAATACCAGTACAAGGTGGATAGATAATTCAAGTAACACTATATCCCCATTTTACTCTGCTGTGTGGAAACCTGAAATAAGAGATCTAGGTACTTACTAAGTTAGGGAGAGCAGCCACAGCTAAAAGCTAGTACGAGTAGGTAAAAGATGAAGCAAATAGCAAATCGTTTCCTTAAACCCTAGTAACTCAAGAACCAAGATCATTGGTTGATGTTGGTCAATCCCTACCCTTTAAGTGACTTTTTCCATGTAGCCAGATACTTTATTTTGGCTCAGAGTGCATGAAAACTCAAGCTAGGCCTAGCTCTGCTAGGGCCTGAAAGAGAGAGAAAGCGTACGTTTTGTATGGCGGACGCCCCCGCCAAGCGATGGCATGTATACAAGCTCTCTGCATACTCGGTAACCTCTTCTATACACATGTTCTCTCCATGTATATTTCGCGGGCTTTCTAATGGCAAAACCATTTTCCTGGGGCATTTTCTGATGTTCAGGGCCTTTATGCAATCGTGCTATAAGGAAATGTATAGGCCCAGTGACGTAAGCAAAAGCAGTATGGCTCTCTAGCAGAAGCAGTTTGAGTTTATGTCTAGAGTTCTATCGAAATAACGCAACCAGAGTTGCATTTTTAAGATTCCCCCGGGACTTCATTCAATTAAACCACCCCCACATTTTTGCTATATTTAAAATTCCACTACACAAATATTTTTAGAGAGCACTAACCTAACATGTAGGCCTACTTCTCCTATGTATGGTTACATTTTATTCTTCTTGCTAGAAAAGCAAGAATTTAACTGTTTAGAATTCTATCATATATTTAGTAAGTTACCTACCTACTAATTATGCAGGGTTTTCTGTTAACCTGCATGGAAACCTAGGGTTATTTTTATAATTCTTGGAAATTCGAACAAGCACCGCCCTCGCAATCGATACTTTCGTTGTTTTTTTTTGGTTGACAGTGAACAAATTAAGCAATTCCATTCTTGGTACAAAATAAATATGTAAAAATTCTTAACTTTTTAAAGACGTTTTTGCGCATGACAGACTAGTACTTCAAAGGAATTTACATTTATGTTTATTAGTACGTAATTTTTTTAATATTCCTAAGAATGAAAGTTTTTCCGCCTAATTTTGTTACTTAGATAATTACTTGGTACTTTCTTCAGATTAAGGACAAGAAGGTTGTACTCTGCATCCTGGCTAACGATCGTCCCCTCAGTTGGTTTAAAAATAACCTAATTTTTTAATAAACACAACATTATGAATGCTCGAATGAATCTATACTCTTCTCTTCGGCTATTGGTTCTGCATATTGTTAATCCGATTTGTGATTTTTTCCCTTAAGAAAATCAATGATGTAAAATGTACCTTTTGAAATTGTCACTCTTCTCCAAAAATTGAAAATGAATTTTTTGCCACCATTGAAAAAATAAATCTGTATCCAACCTTCGTGGGTGGCACAAGCTGTGGGAAAAAATGAAGACAGAGTACATTGCAGGCAACTTACAAAAATTACCAAATATATTTTTGTTCAAATCATGCAGCTATCAACCAATGCTCCCATAAGAGCTTACTCTCTTGTCTATCAAACTTTGTACAAAGATGTCTCTTCCGATTTGTCTGTAAATTAGAAAAGTATTGCTCGTTTTCCGGGGGTGGATTCAAAAGATAATCTAGTTTCATGCATTTTTTGATGCGCGTAGATAAGATTAGGGCAATTTTCTGTTTGTTTACAAAGCTTAAGGAGTAACTTAGCAACCCTTGTAATGGCATTATATGTAGTATATTTTGGTAAAAAAAACAAAGCATCGATTCCAATATATGGCTTTTCAGGAAACCAAATTCTGAAGCTAAAAATATCCCCATTCAAATATTTTTTGATGACATGGGAACCAAAATATCTACCTACCAACGTAGGGCGTTTTCAAGTGGATGATGCCATTTCATTTTGTTTTATTTTTTGCTTGCTTTCTAGGCATTTTGACAAATATCAAGAAAGAGTCCGAGGAGAAGCTGGACTCAGCAGAGGACAACAGTGATACAATGTCTTTCCCAACTGGCCACGAGGCTGACGGACTTCACTACAGAGTTCAGGGAACGTTTACCAGGTATGTGAGATATTTTAACCCTACAAATCCAATGATGACACATCTAATCTAGCAGCTATAAATGCGGGCTATTAAGGTCATTTTCAAGTAGATATAGAGCGGAGAGCAATTGGAATCCCACCCACCCACCAAACCACAAATATTGTTTATATTCCTGTACTTCAGTTTGGAAAAACAGCTAGTCAAAGCAACATATCAAATTATAAATTCCGTAGGTTCCTAGATGACAACAATCCATCTTCTAACGGAAGCCCGGCGCCCGGCATGATGACCGGAAATGGCGGTAATGGCGGTAACGGTAATGGGGCGTGGTTCTTCCAACCGGATGTCCCGCCCTATTCGACGGCCACGCCCACTAGCGCTTCGACTTCCGGTTCCGGTTTTGAAGCGGCCTCTAGAAGTCACGAGGCCCCGCCCCCTCACCCCCCTCCTCCCATGCTTCAGTTCCAAGGGCACTCCCAGACTGAGATCCCATTTGTGGATACCCTACAACAGCAGCAGCAACAGCAGCAACAACAACAACAACAGCAGCCGTCCCTCCAGCAGCAGAAAACATTATCGAGTCCTTTTGTCACAACCAGTACCTTACACCATCCCTCATTGTCAGCCGCCATGCCGCCGTCGAGCGAAGCGGAACAAATCCAACAGCAGCACGGTAAATCTATTAACGGCCAGCGGTTTGGACTTTGGACGTCTATCCTTTTCCGTTTTAGGACTGTACCACACAAGACCGCCATCACAGGCGGCGGAATCCGCCGGAGAACCGCCAAAATTGGAATACTCCCCGTTCATGTCCGCCACGCCTCAGGGAGGCTACGAGGACCCCTCTCATCCCGGAACCGGAAGCCCGTTCGAACCGCTACATCCGGCTGCCGTAACGGTATCGGCGGTTTCCGCCGCCTCAACGGTAACGTCGCCAAAAGAGGAGCCGCCCGCGCTATTTGCCAGCCCGAGCACGCCCCTCCAGCCCGTTCAGCCGGCTCCGCCGACGGCAGGCCCCTCCACAAGTCAATCCGCTAGCGGTTCAACGGAATCCGGAGCTTCCGGATCCGGCGATCCGGAATCGACTCAACAGCAACAGCATGCGGCCACATTGGCCGACTACAACCAGAGCACCTCCAAGGGCCATGAAATTCTCTCCCAGGTAAAAAACCTTTCAGAAAACACTCACGCAACCTCTCTTACCTCTTACCCAATTCTACATAGGTCTACCAACAAAACGCTGGCATGCCGATCCGGTTAGTGCCAGTCCGAAACCGGAAATACCCGAACCGGCCGAGCAAAACCCCGCCCCATGAGCGGCCGTACGCTTGTCCGGTTTCGAATTGCGACCGGCGGTTTTCACGGTCCGATGAGCTGACAAGGCATATCCGGATACATACCGGGCAAAAACCGTTCCAATGTCGGATCTGCATGCGGACTTTTTCCCGGTCCGACCACCTGACCACACATATCCGGACACATACCGGTGAGAAGCCCTTCACCTGCGACATTTGCGGCCGGAAATTCGCCCGGAGCGACGAGAAGAAGCGACACGCCAAAGTCCACGCCCGGACACGGGGCCGGAGGGCGGCGGCGGCCGCGGCAGC
>JAAUYL010014007.1_pt1 | contig 12750 bp, 9 predicted proteins | sample 7278011 | NCBI WGS metagenome assembly JAAUYL01 (sample SAMN14350225, study PRJNA611818) | marine sediment metagenome | isolation source: surface marine sediment (1.8m) | place: French Polynesia: Moorea | collected 2018-08 | reverse complement strand
ATTTTCACTCAGTTTAACATCGTGGTGGTTTAGTTATTGATTAATGATGATTGTTTTTTAGAGAAAAAGCATCAACTCTCGCTAATCCCTTTTTATTATCTACCAGTTGCCATAACACAAACTACATAACATACTAGAAAATGCAGATGTCCGCTCCTATTTTTATACCTGTTTTCTGAGGAAACTTGCTCTGATTGAACACGACAATTCGACATGGTTCGAGAGTTATGTTTGCTTTACCGTCTTCCCCCCTCGGTTTTGGTAACTCATTTGAGGGATTTCCTAATACCCTGGCTATATTGTTGTTTTTCGGTGCTAGCTTCGATATATCTGCTATTTGACGAACGGAGCAAGTTTCTCGGATATTTTCCGGATATTCCTTTAAGCTATTAAAACAGCCCCCTCTTTATTGATCCTTGCGCTAGAAAATGACGATAATAAATGGTGCAACGTGTCCCGGAAACGGAAAATCCAACCGGCCTCTGACACAGCCTCGATATGGCAAGCGCATCCCATTATGCAAAGGAGGTTTATGCTCGAGCGTGAGCGAGCGCGGCTGCTCCCGGCCTCGGCTCGGTTGGATAAGATGAATCTCAGCCTCCCTCCTCTCCTTTCTGCTCAAAAAAGATTTGCATAGAAGCTCTGGCCATTTCCATTGAATAACTTTATGCAGAAAGTAGCGGGTTTAATGTTGTCCTATGACTCTGATTCTCTTGCCATAACAGAGAAGGAATTATGTCTACCGTTAGCAAACATTGTGATGATCTTTCTATGCAGACGACGTGTTCTATTATTTCTATTTTGTAAAACCAAAAAAAAAAACAAGAGCTAGCAGCAAAATTATGTAGGTGGGTATACAGACATTTAAACGTAGAATTTAGTTAGCCATTGGTGGGACAAAACTTGGGGGCAGACGAGACACCCGACCCCGAGGGCAGGGGCAGCCTCCTGATGGTCGGGCCGAAGTTGAGGACGCAGATCCGAGGATTTTCCGAGGTCGCGTCATTGTAGGTGACGCTGATGCAGCGGCTCTCTCTTTGGCACAGCAATTGACAAGCCTGGGCATTGGCCGCAAACAAGGCTAAGGATGAACATCATCTCAACCTCTTCAAAATAAACAAGTTGCTGATGTTTACCTCTTCCGACAAAGACACGATCAGGTGTAGGTAGGATTGAAGTGCGGGTGCCCGTCCTCTGGCCTCGAGCCTTCACAACACCACCGGGGCGGAAGAACCTGAGCCCACAGGCTCTGCTTCCAGTATTCCACGTGAAAAACTGATGCAGACTTTCATAGTATGAAACAAAATGACAGTAATTTTAATAGTACCTGACAGGGAGTGGCGGAAACGCAGGCCTGTTGACACTGGGTCAAAGTAGTCGCAAAGGGGAACGAGCCTTCGACGAAGAGTCGGTCTTGTTCGAAACAATTGGGTGAGGCTCTAGCCTTGCAAATCGGGGCTGCTGTGGTGTAGCAGTTCAGGAGGAACCAGTTGGTGTTCCGGCCTGAAAAGGTCGCACAATCGTTGGCCGCCGTGTTCGAGCCAGGCTGAAACCTCGAGTAAACGATGGGCTGGTTGTTGGAGTTGTAGACGAACCTGAACGAAGCCTGTTATTTCATATAGTTCTTCAGTGACTACTTTGCGTCTGTTTACCTGTTCTCGACAAGCTTGTCGTTGATGCCCAGCCAGTAGTTGACGGTGGAGCTGATGGTCCTGGCCCTGACCCAGACGGTGATGTACTCAATGAACTCGCGGGGCTCCCAGAGGGTGGCCTTCATGTTGTTGCAGTAGATCATCGCCGACTTTTGGTTCATCTGCTTAGTGGGGACGATATGGAAGCATTCTGTTCTGGTAGACGTAAACGAAGTCCTGATTTCCTATTAATGACATTTCGTCCATATATCTGAGCGTTTACTGAGCTAATTTAATGTTCTATAGTTACGATAAATCCAGGTGGACATTTTCCCGACACAGCCACAACCAGGGTGACTGCAATAAGAATAATGACTTTCATGATTTAGGATGGACTTGTTTGAAAGGAGGGCCAGGGATTTTTATGCACTGAAAGACTATCCTGAGAGGCATGCTTTTTATACCCGTCTGAGATCAGTTACAAGTGCTATGCTTTTGATGACGTAAAGCACTTTTTGCGAAATTTCCCTAAAAATATGCCTTTTCGCGATAGTTTCGAGAGAAAGCCAACGTGTAACCTTTGTTTCCATGTCCTTGTAATCTATCTTACATAGGCGATTTTTTATGTTATAACATAAAAAAATCGCCTGTGTAAGATAGTTTACAGGAGTAAGAAACTTTAATTCTTCCTTAGGTTTACTCGTAATTTAGTTACTTATGTCATTGCTTTTTTAAGCATTTTATCGCTGAAATGATTTTCTGTAACAACAAGAAGATCATAGGGGTTAGACAATGTATCCAATTCATTTAAAGGGACGCTAGGGATTAATCGAAACATCTAGCAGGGAGAGAAGACTTCGGCTAAAAGTTAAAACTGCCACTGGGGACCCAAGATGAAGACATAGGAGAGGAGTAATTTTAAATTCCAGCCAGCTAAAAATTGGAAGAACAGTCGTCACCATCATACAAGCAATCAATACTTGCTTCTCAATGTACATAGTAGATGAGTTTGGTCTAGATAAGCCGTCATGATATCACACCAAATTGATCTTGACAAACAAACGTCACACGTGGTGGAAGCGCGATCGGACGCCGCTCCTTGTTGCGCCTCGGGCCAGGCTCAACGCCGCAGCTATCGTGATCTCCAGCCTCGCAGCCTCGAAAAAGGATATTTGGTCTCCATGTTTGCTTATGAAGAGAGAATAGAGTAGAGACGGGTGTTGTGCCCTGCAGGAATACGCGGATTATAGATAGCACCTCAACTCTCGCACATGCGAAAGAAAATCGAAATTGTACGCCCACGCCGAAAATTCCAAGTTCTCGCTCTGGAAAAAACATGCAGTGATTAAAGCATAAAGCCGATAACTGAGGTTGAACATCTTGGACCGGTTAATCTGGGGAGAAAACGAGATTGGTTTTCTCAGGTCTCCGCTGTTTCGAGTCCATTGCGCAAGCATAGCGCCATTTTCCTTCCTCAACAAGAAGAGAATGTAATCGAGTGGGTCGATCAACCAAGTCTTGATGGCTCCGCTCAAGCTGAACGATCCTCTGGGTCTGGATGAGCTCTCGGTGACTGTGTGAACTCTGCAACTCGGGCAATTTATCAACGCGAACAGCCAGTTCGTTGATTGGGAATTTTCCGTAATGAAAACGGGCTATTGCAATCTTCCAAAGATCATCACGGATGGGATGAACTTTGTGCCAGCGTCAGAGGCTTCTTTGGCGAATAGCTCAATAACAAGACTGAGAGTGAGTCTCCTCGGCACGTGTCGAAGTGTAAACGAAGCATTAGACCTTCGGCCTCGATCACAGCGGGGATTTTTCGTCGAGAAAAAAAAGGAAAATGCTTTTGTTTTTTCCTGCCACACATTTTTGCTCCCCTGCTCAAGATCAAAAGAATGAAAGATCACACCACACCTTATTTGGGGGTTTTGGTTTTCCATGATCTCCCCATGTAATCTAACGGTATGCTATGATCAAACCCTGTCAACGCCATCTGCTACTTGACGGAATGCATTGTTGTGGTGTTATTAAAGAAGTTTTCACAGAAAAAATAGCACTCACATATGGCTTATTTGAGGCTGAGACCGGTGGGGTCTGCGTTCTTGTTCTTGACATCTTTGATGATATGATATTTAGCTGGCGAGGCCACGATGCGCGAAGACTCGAGTCTCGAGGACGGCCAGACTTTTGAGCTTTTTGATGGGGTGTACTGTACCGGGTGCTGGTATTTCTCACATGGCAAACCAACAATAACAACATCACGCTCTCTGTCCTCCCCTCTCCTCCCTCCTTTCAAAATGCTCCTCTCGACTCACAAACGAATATGATGGAAACCAACCTCAAAAGAACCACCGGCCAACTGTCATCATGCCAGCCTTAATTTGCCGCTAAACTAGTCACCCCACCTCTCCATTTTCTTTGTTGTCTCGCATTTTCGATCTTGGCAACGAAAGTATGTCTGTAAAATTGCAATTGAATTAACATTTCTTTCGCCGTTTCAAAATCACCACCACGTGCATAAAAGTCGACCAACCAGCACCACCCCTCTCTTACTTCTGTAAAACGTTTGATTGCCTGAGATCGAGCAGGCTATAATCTGACTATTTATTGCCGCTCTTAACTTTTGTATTCACCATACCCAAAACAGCAGCCTCGCAGCGCAGCCTCGGGTGAACGAGTTGATCGAGAACAATGTCGTGGAGGCCGGAGAGCCGAGGACGGCGGGGGTAAAAATGTGTGACGAAATTGGACGTGACTCAGGGGATGAACAGTTTCAACACGAGGACATCGAAATTTATGGCATTAAATTGCAAATTGGGTCTGAGCTCCCTCGAGAATCTAACTCGTTCGGTTCGTCAAAAAAAGTTTACGAAACAAACTTGTCCAAAAGTCTGCAAGACTTAAAGACATTTTTGACAGTCAATTTTCAGCTCAATCTTTTTCAAAATGATGATGGTGAAGTAATGGACAGCTTGGACTGTTAATCTTCTTTTGCTCACGTTGTAAAACCTATTACTCCTCATGGACAAGATAAAATCATCTGCGAACCTAGAAGAATAAATTCGATATGTGAAGCAGAGGATGTATAGTGAAAATAATAATTTAACAAGTGTTTCATTTTTAACTTGAATGATAAGGTCTAGTATTTATATTTAGCACTTTTTGCAAGTAAAAATAGAGAGAATTCATTCATCGATTTGGGAAAAATACTAATGCAAATATTTTAGTCACAATTTTTGGAAGATCTTGGGAATTTTACGTTTCTTTTCGTTGTACAAAAAATACTTGGTGGTTTTATAAAACATTTTTGCCTAAAAAGTGGTATCACTTTAGATTAAAAACATTCTAAAAATTGTGGACGGAATGTACTTTTACAATTGTCATTAAGCACAGCAGCTTTCAAAAGCTTGGAATTATTAAATAATATGGCACACAATTTTCTACAAAGGTTACATTGTTTTCTTCCATGTGATTTTGGGTGTCAGGTGTTTGTTTGTGTGCACTTCATTTGTTAAGTAGATAATTAATTAGAATATTATTTGATGATAACACAGCAGCATGAATATGTAGATAGATATGGGCGAGAGTTTCTTGGCTTTAAATAAGTCTCTCTTCGGGTGGGATTTCGAACATTCGCTCTTTCATTTCGAATTTGGGGTTGTTGAGCTCGTGCTTCTGGGGGCTGTAGGTCCCGTGGTCGCCGTACCTCTTCTTCACCATCGCGCAGAAGACGATCCCGCCGACGAGGGCGATGGCGAGCATGCCCCCGACGGTCCCGAGGATCTCGACCCAGAAGTTTTCACCGTAATTTATCGTCGTCACAGAATCAGATTCACTTTCTTCGTTCAAGATCTGGAGAATGAACAGAAAAAGCAAAAGAATTAAAAATCTGTGAAATCAAACAAGCATGCAGAAATCATACTGTATGCATTTTAGGTATGATATTAATGTTTCTAAAAACCAGTCCAATGATGTCAAAAATCATGCTGTACAGGAAGAAAGCTTAGGATTAGATAGAGTCTTTTTGGGTTTTCCAATCTCATGTTGATGTGTCTTGTGTATTTTTAGTGTGCTTTGTGTATGTAATGTAAGTGTAGAAATGCGTGCTGTCCTCAACCTCGGTGATGCAAAAATATGTCCGGGCCCAAAAAATAAAACTTTTGAATTACCAATGCTTTTAAAAAATATCACAGCCTGGAGGAGGAGCAAAAATCGACCGTGCTTTAAGGAACGGTTCATGCCCAGAAACAAAGACGTCAACAACATCTAGATCAACCTCTCCTCCGGCGGAGGCTTGATGATGTTGTCCATGTGGAGCCTCGGCGAGGTCAGCTCCTGCGAGGCCGGCTTGTACTTGCCCTCGGACTTCCGCTTCCGCCTCGCCATGATCAGGAAGACGAGGATGCCGACGGCAGCGATGAAGACCATGCCGCCGACGATCGGTGCGACGATGAGGGCGATATCACCGGCTTGTCGCGCGGACTGTTTATGATTTACAAAAATATAACATTTGATTTGCATGTCTATAACTTAGCCTGAAAGAAAGGTTCACAAAAAATAACCAAAAATCTTACCTTGATTGTACAATTTTGACCCTCCCATTCTTCCGGACAATCACATTTGTAGAAGGGAGACTCGTCGCACGAGGGTACACAAATGCCTTCGTTTTTACACAGCCCGACATCCTAAAACGAAAAAAGTTCGCCGTCAAATCATGATCATCGAACTTGAAATTATCAAAGATCTTACCGATTGACAAGGGTCTTCTCGCTGACAATTTGTACCACACCACCCCGCGTCGCAGTCACACTGGTAGCTCCCGGGGGTGTCCGTGCAGTTGCCCCGTTCGCAGGGGCTGGTGGCGCACTCGTTGATGTTGATGTTGCAGGTATCCCCGATGAAACCGGTGCCTTCGCAGTCGCACTGGAAGGCGTTGAGCAGGTTGGTGCATTTGCCACCATTGCACGGATCACCCAAGCATTCGTCAATGTCCTCCTCGCACTTGTTTCCCTGATATCCAGGCGCACACTGGCATTTATAGAACTGAAAAACGAACATTTCGTTCGAACATGCTGACAATAATTTGAATGACAAAACTTACGAAGCTCTGATCGATGGAGATGCAGGTCGCTCCATTTTCGCATGGATACAAAAACTCCTCACAAAAGTCTTTCTTGATCTCGCAGCTCGGTCCTTTGTACAGGGCAGTGCAATCGCAACTGTAGGCCTCGTTGTTGTGGTAGTCTGTAATGAAATAAACAGATAGACATTAAATATGGTGAAAACGAAGTTGCCAATATTGACTCACTTATTTCGTTGTAACACTTTCCACCATTGAGACACGGCTCCTCGCTGCACGTCCTGTTCTTGAGTTCCTCGCAGTTCTGGCCCTTGAAGCTGGGTGGACAGTCGCAAATGTAGTTGCCGGGGTCCGGGGTCTGGGAGCAGGTGCCGTTGTTTTTACACGGGCGAAGGACTTCGCACTCGTCCAGGTCCTCGTCGCACAACCATCCCGTCCAACCGGTTTGGCAGGAGCACGTGTAGTTCGCGACGCCGTCGACGCAGGCGCCGTTCACGCAGTTGTTCACGAGGCACTCATCGATGTTGGTCTCGCAGGTGGCCCCCTCGAAACCGGCCAAGCATGAACACTCAAAGACGTCCTCGGGCTCTTGACAGGAGCCGCCGTTCTGGCACTCGTTCTCGTAGCACAGGATACACTCCGATGCTGAGATCTCTCGCCTGGCCTCAACGACAAAACGAGACGAGGCCGTCGTGTTGACCAGCTCCTGGTCGGTGAAGAAGGGCAAGAAGACGCCGGCGATCCGGAGCTCGCCGAGGCAGCCTCTGAAGTGGTTGTCATAGGTCGAGCCCGTGCGAATGTCGATCAGTGACTCGGTGGTCTCGTCCTCGTCGCTCGTGCTGTAGGCCTCCCTTGCATTGGCAATGAATCCAGAATGGGCCGCACCGACGATGACCTCGGCATTGGCCGCGTATTGGACGAGGTTCTCGACGGCCGAGTCCAACGTGAGGTCCACCTCTTCCGAGTCGTCCACCATGGCGGACACGATGCTGCCGTAGAACTTCACCACGACCGTGTGCCACTGGCCGTCGGTGATATAGCCTGACGGACTGAAGGCATAGGATCGGATCACGCCATCGGCCTCGGGAATGTCTATCCTGACCTCGTCGTTCTCAACGGCAAGGCTGATGTAGCTGTTGCTCCCACCCAAGATTTGGAGAATTGTTCCGTTGCGCTGGCTTCTGAACGTGGCCTCGATTGTCTTGGCATTGTCCTCGTTGTTATTGTTGCCAGTTGAGTTGAGGTCTGGGTCAATTTCCGGCCTCAGGAGGAGGGTGCTGTTGACACCATTAAAGGTGGCATTGCTGATGCACTCGTGGCCGTCCGAGAGGCTCACACATTCACTGTCCCCGGGGCAGGTATACCAGTAGCAGAACTCCTTCATATCGCAATCGCGACCTTTGTATCCCGGAGGACAAGCGCAGTAGTAGTCGTTCCAAGTGATTTGACAGGATCCGCCGTTGATGCAGGGATTCACACCGCAAGTGTTGTCGCTCACGACTCCCTTGAGGACGTCGACCAGCTGGACCTCGCCGATCTTGGCTGGCTTGTCGACGATGACGTTGAAGTTGTCTGGGAACAACTCAACGATCCTCGTCACATTTCGGCCGTCGCTGATCTGAACGTCCTGGATGATACCCTTGAAGAACTTTGGCGGGTTGTCCAAGATGTTCAAGATCGTGTTGCCGTTGCCGTTAGCGCCATTGTCCCCGTTCGTCTGTCGCTTGAACCTCCTTAAATTAGTGTTGGTGGATGGAAGTGGCTCGTTGAATTCAACCGGAGCGCCATCCTCGAGGCTGTCAATGTTGGCATTGTTGTTATTGTTGTTGACGAAAGCCGGGTCCGTGTCGAGCTGCCTCGGCGTGATCGAGGTCTCGTCGAACAGGCTAGATCGCGGAGTTGTTATGACAGAAGCTGAAGGACGGAACCTTTGGGTCGACGGAGCCTGTGTCGTTGTCGTAGTTGTTGTCGTCGTGGTCGTGGTGGTTGTCAAACTGTCCGGATCTGGCAAGTTGCCTAGGTAGAGCTTCTCGGCGATGAAGGCCGTCGGGCTCGGGATCTCATGGTTGATCGAGACTGTTTCGTTGACCTTGACCATCATGGAGTTGTTCATCCTCACGACGCGAATGAAGTGACGGTAGCCGTCGGACAAGTTGACTGTGTAGACCTGGAAGCGATCGGGCTTGCCCTCAAGGAAGACGTGGACGACGAGGTTGGAGTTGATCAGCTGCCCAGTGATGTAGGAGCTGGACTGCTGTTCCGTGATGGTGAGGTCGCCGCCAAAGTAGAAGATGAAGCCGTCCGACTCCCGCGTCCGTATGAACATGGAGATGTCCACGCCCGACTTGTAGGGCTGCGGGTTGTCGATGTCGACGATGGCCAAGCTGGTCTCGGTGGCCTCGTGGCCGAAGGTGCCGCCAGTGTAGTTGAACTGGCAAGATTGACCGAGGAAGGGTCGGAGACAGGTACACTGGTAAGAGTTCCACAAATCGGTACAGAATCCCTCGTTCTCGCAAGGGTTCGGCTCGCACTGGTCGACCCTAGGGCATCCCGGGACCGTGTTCACTTGTTCAACTTTTCGAATGCCGTCACTGACCGATGGTTCCTTGAAATCGTCCTCGGTGATCTTCATGCCGTCGACGGTGATGTCCTGGATGCAGCCGGTGAAGGAGGGCGCGTTGTTGGCTAAGATCGCCTGGTCGTTAATGATGCCTCCCAAGTAAGTGTTGTAGAAGATGGTGTCGTTCTCACCGGTCGGGTTGATCGGCTGCGTGGCCTGGAGGCGATCGTTGACGCCCAACGTCAGGTGGCTGGAATTCACAGCCACGTACACCTTGTGCCACATCGTGTTGTTGAGATTCTCCCCTATAAGGATGCCCTCGTACTTGCTGATCAGGTTGGAGTGGAGGTTGAGCTTGCCGTTGTTCAATTGGAGGCTGAAGTGGGTGTTGCCCTGGCCGATGGCCACGAGGCCGTTGCCAAGCGTGGTCCGGAACTTCATGGAGAGCTCATAGCCCTCCTTGCGGTCGGACGGGACCTTGATGTACGAGTTGCCGGATAGAGAGAACGTCGTCCTTGACTGGCAGAGCTCGCCATCGTATCCGTCAGTGCAAGTGCAATTGGCTCGGTGATCGTCTTCTCCAACAAGCCACGGGGTGCAGGTTCCGCCGTTGAGGCAGACGACATCATTACATCCCGTCAAGTGGACAGAGCAGTTCTTCCCGCCGAAACCATCTTCGCATTGGCAATCGTAGTCAGCAATTCGGTCTGAAAAATAAATGGACGTTCTTACCACTTGCTTTGATGGCAAATAAAATTCTTCAGGACGGACGTGAACGTGAACTTACCCATGCAGACCCCCTTGACACAGGGGGTGTAGCGCTCGCACTCGTCGATCTCTAGCTCACAGTTGGTCCCCTCGTATCCTGGCTCGCAGAGGCAAATGTACTCGGCAATGCCGTCTTGACACTCACCGAACAGACAAGGATCGGACGCACATTCATCGATGTCTATTTCACAATTGTCACCTGAATGTTCAAGACAAGGCAAGACATTGACACAAACTCTGGACTAAAACAATCACGGAATGAGATCTTACCCTCGTATCCGGGCATGCAAGAGCACACGTATCCCGCAGCGTCGGCGTAGCTGAACTCTCTATCAAAGACATCGCGGACGTCGATTGGCAGCTCCGCCACCATGTCAGGCGCGTAGAGGCTCATGTTCGACCTCTCGAAGCAGAGGGCCTCGTTTTGGCAAGGCCTCTCCATGCACTCGGAGATGTCTTGGTCACAGTTCTTGCCGCCGTACCCGTCGAAGCATGTGCAGTTGTAGTCGTTGATGAGGTCGGAACAGGTGGCGTTGTTCTGGCACGGACCCACGGCGCACTCGTCGATGTTGAACTCGCAGTGGTCGCCCTCGAAGCCGGTGCCCTCGCAGATGCAGACATACGAATTGATCCCGTCGACGCAGTTGCCTCCGTTTAGGCACGGTTGGCCCTCGCAATCATCAATATTAGTTTCGCAAATTCGACCGGTAAATCCAAGCTGGCAGTTGCAGGTATAGTTGTTGATCCCATCGACACAAGTGGCATTGTTAACACAAGGATTGGACTCGCATTCGTCAATGTTGATTTCGCAATTGATTCCTGCAATAAACGTGATAAATGTTGACTTCTCTATAAGGACTTCTATGCATTGGCCAGTCAAAGAGCGAAAAAAATACTTGAGATCAAGAATGGCAAGCTGATCAGAACCGCCATCAATATCATCGACAAGCCGACGACAAGGGCTCGGTATCTTCTCAACGAGGTTTTGTAACTCGCCGCCGATGGCCTCCTCCTCCCATCTCTTGAGCGATCTTGACCTTATTTGAAGATCATATTTTGCACCTCAAAACAAACTATGCAATGCAAATGCCAATCCAAAAATTGCACTTTGCAAACAGGTATCAGATAGCCAAATTTTGTTACTCATGCTTGGAAAAAATCTCCAGCTTGGCCACTCCTTGGACACAAAATATGAATCTTCAAATGACAATTTCACACACTGCCTGAGCTGGGTGTGTACCAGACTCCCCTTGACGGAAGAGTTGGGAACACTTGTCCTTCAGGATTTGTGACGAAGACAGCCGGCAGAGGTCTGGCGACGAGGCCGCTGTAATCCGACACTTTGGATCTCTTTCTCATTTTGGAAATTCCAAGTCAATTGTGACACAATTTAACAATTCAACAGCTGCCGTTCATGATCTCATTTAAAGTTGCTAGATCATCAGAGTTACTCAAATACCTTGGAATCCAGGCGGACAAGTGCATTCGTAAGAGTTGACCATGTTGGCGCAGGTCCCGTTGTTCTGGCAAGGATGGGACAAGCATTCGTCAAAGTCGTGGGTGCAGTGATTTCCCGAGAACCCAGGGCGGCAGTAGCACTCGTAGGACCCGATCGTGTTCCGGCAGATCCCGTTGTTGCACAGGTTTTCGTCCTCGGCACACTCGTCCACGTCGTCCTGGCACTCGGCCCCCGACCAACCATCGGCGCATTCGCATTTGTAACCATCCTGAAAATTAAATGATCGAGATGAAAATATTTTCACTCATGCGCGGTGTCAGATGTGCTTTTTTGCAATCTCACTTTTTACTGCCAACATTTGATATAAACTGCCAGGAGGTTATGGGAGTTTCTTATCGTAATTTTATTTATGGCGAGAATGAAATCAAAACCTCCCTCGGCTCGGATGAAATATGGTCTAACCAATTGCCATTTTATTGCAAACTTTGACTTACTTGGAGGTCGATGCAGGCAGCGCCGTTTTGGCAAGGCGACGACTCGCACTCGTCGATCTCGATGGAGCAGTTCTCACCGGAAAATCCTGGCGGACATTCACAGTTGAAGCCGTTGATCTTGTCGACGCAGATTTTGTTCGCGGGGCAGACGACGTCGACGCACTCGTCGTTGTTGGTTTCGCATCGGAGGCCGGAGAAGCCGGCCTTGCACTCGCAGTAGAACTGGCTGCCGTCGTTGGAGGAGGCGGCATCGAGGTTGCTCTTGATACACTGGCCGTTGTTCTCACAGGGGCTGCTCGCGCACGGGTCGAAGGCGTCCGAGCAGGTCGGGCCCATGAACTCGAGCGGGCAGTTGCAGGTGTACCCGTTGATCCCGTCGGTGCAGGTGCCCCCGTTGACGCAGGGCGAGGAGAGGCACTCGTCGATGTTCACGTTGCATGTGACACCCTCGAAGCCGGCAAGGCATTTGCACTGGAAGCCGTTGACCTCGTTGGAGCAGGTGGCCCCGTTCTCGCAGGGGTTCGAGTCGCACTCGTTGATCTCGGTCTCGCAAGTCTGTCCCGTCCATCTCGGGGTGCATTGGCAGGTGAAGCCGCCATTCTGAAATGATGATCATAAAACTGAAAATGCATCCAAAGACGTGACACTAATGGCTTGTACAAGAGTTCAAGCATTTGGCCATGACGTGACATTTCTTTTTGCACTTACGAAATTTACGCATTGGGCACCATTTTGACAAGGGCCGCTGGCGCACT
>JAAUYL010075068.1_pt1 | contig 12751 bp, 12 predicted proteins | sample 7278011 | NCBI WGS metagenome assembly JAAUYL01 (sample SAMN14350225, study PRJNA611818) | marine sediment metagenome | isolation source: surface marine sediment (1.8m) | place: French Polynesia: Moorea | collected 2018-08 | reverse complement strand
CGAGATGGCCATCAGAAGGCAGCAGGTAAATTCTTGAACCGGTTAATCTTTGTTTACATTTTCTTTACTGGTTTGTTTACGTTTTAGGATTCCGCGCGCGCTTTTAGGCGCCAGCTCGAGGAAAAGCGAGCGGTCATAGAAAACAACCTATTGACCGGCAGGCAACATCTCAGCGCGACAGCAAACACTAGCCTATCATCAGATACTTCTGAAAGCGAAGGTAATTAATTAACTGTTATAATGACACTTAATTGAGGTAATTAATTGGATGATTACTGACTTAGCTACGCGGGATGGATCTGAAAATGGCGACAACAAAAATGATAGGAACCTCAATGAAGTGAATCGTGGCATTAGAAGAGAAGTCACGCGGTTGTCCGAACGCTGGAACAGCCTCATCTCCCAGACAGATCGGTGGCAGGCCAAACTCGACGATGTTCTGCCTGTAAGTGCTTCTAACCTAAACATTTTTTGAGAAAAAGCACGACTAGATTAGATTCACAGTTAGCCAGACGCTTATAATGAGCATAATGAGAATTAATTGGTATATGTTGTAAAACAGGAAGTGACTTTCATATTTTTGACTTTGCAGAAGGTGCATACGTTCCAAAAGAGCGTGGAAGCTGTGATGCTGAGACTGGGCGATGCTGAGCGTGCTCAGCAGAATCTCAGCAATACCACCATGGCCACCATGACCAACGGTGGCGCGGCCACCGAGTCGGAGATCCAGCTATTCAGGAATCAGCTGAAGGTAAGTGTCAGCTGTCGCACTTCCGGTTCCCCCATTAAACCCACGTGTTGTGTCAAGGCCAGTAGAGGAAACGAGGGCCTCTCTTTTCAATTATACCCCAGTAACAATGGCTTTTCAGCTTTCTGTCTGCTGTCACTTTCAGATGCAGAGTTCCAGCCTCACCCCACTCCAGAGGATGGTTGAGGACATAAATGACCAGGCTTCAGATTTCACGGCGAGTTGCGTCGCCCTCTCGAGCCAAACAATGTCCAAGTTGGAGGACATCAACACCAGGTAAACAAACAAACAAACAAACAAAACCACAATGTTTCCCTGAATGAATGAGATAGGTTGTGCTTGTTTATGGCACCCAATTTGGTTCAAAGGCTTAACCAACCAGTCGTTAGATTCTTAGGTCACGTATTTCTGTTTAAGAATGCTAGCTGGTGCCCTGTCGAAGTTGGAGAAGTCCAAATAAATTTATGGCTGTCTGGAAAAAGGGGAGCTGAATGTATTTCAATGATGCTAGAAAAAGGGGTTCTTTGCTTTGCTTTTTTTATGGTGGGGGGACACCATCCAACCTAAGGGTTAATTTTGAAAGTCTTGAAAGTTTCCATAACTTACTTGGAAAAAGCCTCTGCTTTGAAAGGTAAAAGGTTAATACAGACTTGAGCTTAATTTGGTCCCCTATACAAGGTGCTTTAAAAAACTTCGTAGCATCTCAAGCTTGCTATTGCAGTTTCAATGTAAGCTCTGCTACCAATAGCAAGAATTTTGGGGGTGGTGTTGAATGTTTATAAAGCAATAGGTCTCAGCATGCTCCCCAAGTTTTTAAGAAAACCACCGCTAGGGGGCGCATCTGTATTCATCAAAAAAGTTTTTATGCAGCAGCCAAGCTTGTGGTTGGGTGTTAAAACTTGGCTTGCTAATTTGCTAGATACTAAAGCTCTTCAGAGATGCAAAAATGCCACTATAAATTGGCTCCTGTGAATTTCTGATTCCTTTATAGGATCTTTGATGGCACAGATGCTGGTTTTGAATTTCAAAAGTTTCCTCCCTTGAGACTAGAAAAAAGCAGCACAGAAATACACAGTCTTGTTTTCCTTCTACATTGTCAACAAACAATTTTAGGTGGAAATTGCTACAACTGGGACTGGACGAGCAGTACAAAAAGCTGAACGAAATTCGAAGGAGGGGAGAGGTTCCAACCACCCAGGATTTTCTATCGGTAAGAAACTCATTTGACCTCAGTTGATTCTTATCTTAAGAATTGACCTGTTGACATGAGCGATTGATTTTCAGGTCGCTGTCCACTATCCTTGGGCGCGCGCAATATCACAGAACAAAGTGCCTTATTATATCAACCACCAAACGGAAACCACGCACTGGGATCACCCAGATATGGTTCAACTTTTCAAGAAGTTGACCGAGTTCAACTCTGTTCGATTCTCAGCCTACAGGACAGCAATGAAGCTGAGAGAAGTCCAGAAAGCCATAGCTCGTAAGTTGCAATCATATGAATCCATTGGATCATCAATGTCAATAACATTCATGACAACTTCCGGTTTCAGTCCACCACCTCAACTTGCACGTGGCAATCGAGGCTTTTGATGCTCATGGTTTACGAGGTCAAAATGACAAGCTTCTGGATGTGCCGGACATGATCACGGTGTTGTCCTCTCTATATGAAACAATCTCAGCCGCTCATCCAACCTCTGTCAATGTCCCATTGTGCTTGGATCTGACTCTCAACTGGATGCTCAATGTATTTGACTGGTAAGTATTGATTTTTTGCTTTACCCCATTTTTATGGGCACCTTTCAAACACTTGTGCAACTTCTTGAAAGCTGAATGAATAGGTTAGAATCACCTGTCCCTTTTATGAAGCATGTACCGTCTGTGCTTACGGAGGCATATCGCCATAAGCCGTAAATGGATATGGTATGATGGCAGCAGTCCTTTTGAACTGGAATTTCACATATTTTGTTATACCTGCCCAATATTCCTTTTGATCTTGCTGATGTATCCATTAAACAATGGAATGAATATTTTTTTCAGCCAAAGAACTGGACACGTACGAGTGCTTTCTTTCAAGCTCGCCATCGCGGTTCTATGCCAAGGACCTCTCGAGGAGAAGTACAGATGTAAGTTGTGAAAAAACCTGGTGTAAAAAATTAACCTGCGGCACATATTTTGCACATGAAATAATCCAATATTTAATGGGGGAGGGGAGGAAGCTGTTGAATGCATTCCATCACATCCCACACTCAGAGGCTTAGAAAAACTACTGCAGAATTTTCCATTGCAAGAATACTACTGAGTACACATCTAGCGTGAAATTGGTAAATTGCCAGTCATGCACAAAATCGCGCTACTTTTTTTATTTGCGCATCCAGCTCCTTGCTGGTATTAGTAAATAAGGAACTAAGACTATTTTGCAGATAAGAAGTATTGCAAACATTTTTGCACATCTAGATAGATCTCCTTCCCATCCCCACCAATTATTTTTCAAGGATATAGGCCCTTTTGTTAAATTTGATTTTTTTTATTTTTACAGACATGTTCAGGCTGATTGCTGACCAGCATAGGAAAGCTCCGGAGAGAAAGTTGGGACTGCTTTTGCATGATTGCATACAAATCCCAAGAGTCCTTGGAGAGCTGGCAGCTTTTGGTGGATCAAATGTGGAGCCATCAGTGAGATCCTGCTTTGACAAAGCTGGCAAGGACAAGGACTTCATTGAGGTAAGACTGTCTATTTAGATAATAGTCTTATTCCAGAGTTTTCAATTTCTTTCTCTAGGCACCCCATTTTCTCAATTGGATGAAGCAAGAGCCCCAGTCCATGGTTTGGCTTCCAGTCCTCCACAGGTAAAGAGTGACTATTAGTGATTTTCGAACAAAATTACTTGATTACAAATGATTACATTGTTGTAATTTCCTTAGGTTCATTGCTGCTGAGTCTGCCAGACACCAAGCAAAGTGCAACATTTGCAAGGCCAGTCCAATCCAGGGATTCAGGTAAAAAAATGTCTACGCTTGTCAATTACATTACGATTGTAATTTGTAATTTTGTGAAATTACAGATACCGATGCCTGAAATGCTTCAACTTTGACATGTGTCAAAACTGCTTCTTTGCCGCCAAGGGTGGCCGCTACAAGAATCACAAGATGACACATCCCATGCAAGAATACTGCACGACGGTAATTAATTACAAAATTACACTCATTTTTCCGCAATGGTCCAATAGCCAGTTATCTAAAACATTGCTTAAGCCCTCTCTACCAAACCAAATTTTGCCTGAGCAAAAACACATCTTGTGATCACATTTGCCCCGGGGTTTTCATGGGTACCCATGCCACTTTATGTACCTTTTAGATAGCGTTTTACCACTAAGCCGATCCAATTTTGCAAAGGTTCCCCAAACCGCCCGAGCCAAAGTTTTTTGTGAGACCTCACTCTCCAAAAGTTTAGCGATTAGAGATCGGCTTTTGCTCTGCAAACTATAAAACAGTATGGTTTTACATTTTCAGACCACTTCGGGAGAGGACATGCGAGACTTCACAAAGCTCCTGAAGAACAAGTTCAAGAGCAAGAAGTATTTCCAGAAGCATTCGAGACTCGGCTACTTGCCAGTCAAAGCTTCCACTGAAGGATTAAACACCTTGTCATCCATGTCCGATGTTCCATTGAGTCCAAGTCTTTCTCCACAAAGAACAGCCTCCAAGCAGGACGTCAGCGAAAGATTGGCTGATCGTCTCAATGAACTGGAAACCAGATCCGGATCTGACGAGAGCAGCTCAACCAGAGTCACTCCTCAACAGCATACCGAACCAAGGAAAAACAAGAACAACGGGGTTGTAACGTGACAGTGTCTTTCAAGGATTGCATCATTGTCTAAATATGTTTCTTTCTATAGGGACGAGCATTCTCTGATCGCTCAGTACTGTCAGAAGCTTCACAATGGCGACCTGATGTCAATAGTTCCGGACAGTCCAATGCAACTCATGGCTGAGATTGATGCTGAGCAAAGGCACGAGCTGGAACTCATGATCAGGGAGTTGGAAACTGAAAATGCCAATTTGCAAGAGGAGTACAAACATCTCCAAGCTTCAAGCTCTTCCGGAAGCGGAAGCAATCCCAACAGCACCTCGTCTTCCACTGGTTATCCAGGTAATGTCAATCTATTGAAGTGAATCCGGAACCATTTAATCAATGTTGTGATTGTTTTCCAACAGGAAATGGAGGCATGGTTCCGGCAATGTCATCAGAGGTTGAGATCCTTCATGAGGCCAAGATGCTAAGAGAACACAAGGACAGGTTGGAATCAAGGATGAAAATCCTAGAAGTTCACAACAATCAGTTGGAAAACCAACTTGGCAAACTCAAGACAATGTTGAATGATTCTAATGGTGGCAGCAATGCCAACAATGGTGGAAGTGGCATCATGGCAGCCGCCATGAACAACATGACCATCATGAGTAACAAAACAGGGACTCTGAATACCAAATCCGTGACGGCCTCACAATTGGCCACTAACTCCCCAATCTTGCCCCATAAGATGAACGGCAATGGTAGTATCAACAATCAAGGATTGGGATTGGACAAGAATGGAGGCCGCGGTGAACCTCCAGCCTTGCCTCCAAGGGGAGTCTCCAGGCAAAATTCCAGGGACGCCAGTTTGACCAGAAACAAACCTCCGCCACCTGCCGTGCCACCAAAACGGAGCAGCCTTACCAGAAGCGATCTGGCCCTGTTTTCTGCTGAAAATGTAAGTTGATCCATAATGAATGACATTCAGGACATTGATGACCATATGATTGTTTTTGCTTGCAGAATCGAACCAATTCACTGCCAAGAAGGGAGAAAAGTCTAGGAGGGTACGGGCAGGCACCCAACCCTCGGGCTAGGGATTTCAGTTTAACCAGGATGAGCTCTCTTGGGAACAGTAGTCCATATGCTGGAACCGGAACTGGATCTGGATCTGGCGGAGGACACTGGACTGACTCCTTGCCAAGAAGGGATTTCTATAGCAATATGGCACCAACTGGTTCATTACCAAGAAGAGACAAGGCAGGCTTGGGCAGGCCAGAGCCAGGACCTCCTGCCACTGATCCAACCTCAAATCCAGTGGCGGGAAATTCAAATGACCTAAACTGGCCACGGAGAAGAGACAACTCCCTAAATAGAGATAGCAGTAATCCGTTCAGAGACGCTTTCATGGGTAACAAAGGTAAGATCACGATGAAAAGACATCATGGATGGATACCAACAATGGAATTATGCTTTCAGACAAACGGAACTCCACTGGAAACCTGTATTTTACCGATTCCAATGGACCGGAGCCGCTGGTGGGACTTTCAAATCAGCTCCAAGGAAATGGAAGGATTTTTAAGGGACTGAGTGGATCCCAACCTGTTGGCATGAGGGACTCGACTTCGAGCTTGAGCAGTGTTGCATCCGAGGCAGGAGATGGGAGAGAGTCTGCAGCTTCAGCAGTTTCCAGAGAGCTTCGAACAGCTGCAGGTATGTCCTTGTCAATGTCCTGGATTGGGAATGTCATTTAATCCATCTTTTATTATTAGGTGACCTTGGCAAAGAGCTCAAGAATCTGATCACGTTGATGGACCAAGAAGAGGAGAGTGCAAACAGAAATAGTCAAGCCAAGAACAAAGAGTCTCCTGTTTAAATTACATTGAATAACTGAACAGTGATTGCATGATCTTTAATACTCATCTTCCTACCACGAACCAACCAAAACATATCATGCTCTAGATGTATGCCAGATACGTGTAAAACATAGTCATAAAATAACCAACTCAATTGATGCTAGTCAAGACATATCTCATCATATTTAACATTCAGATCAAATTAATCATGTTATTCTCGATCTTGTTCATACGTTACAAAATGTGCCAACTGACAACTCGATCCTGTTACAATGTTCTTTTAACGTAAGCATATGTACTTCAATTGTTACTTCTTCAAAAAATGTACAAGAAAACATTCAACAATGATAATCAGAACCAATTTCAAGACCGACAAATGTATTATTACTTATTACTCAAAATACTTACTTCCCCCAACTACATAAATACTTAGCAATCTCCATCAATGTAAATGGAAACAAGAATGTTATTGGAATTCAAATAATAAAATGAAAAGAGCCACTTTGAAGAAAACAAATAGTAGAGAGTAATTATATGGTGGCTTCTTATAGCATATCATCGAAGAAATTGTTGAAATAAACCTACACAACCGGATTGATCAATTCATTTTTCACGTGTCACATATTGCTTCAAAATTAAAGAGACCGTTTGCGATTAGTCTGATGTCCTGCATGATTAGAACACGTGGACACAATCTTCTACCAGACAGATTTGGGTACATTATGACCACTTTAGTCAGGAACAGATAGTTGAAAGTAAAATGAAGGTTGATCCTAGAAAGCTGGAGACAGTCCAGACATTTTGCGATGAGAGCAGTGTCCATGGAATCCAATACTTGGCTCCATCAAGGCATTGCGCCAATAGAACCATTTGGATCCTGCTGCTGGCAGTTGCCATTGGCATCGCTGGATCTGTTGTGTCGACACTGCTAACAAACTGGGACGAACATCCAATTGTGACCACCATTGACACAACAACATTTCCTGTTCAAAAGATTCCATTGACAGTCTGCACAAACCGCCAATATGACCAGTGGGCATTCTTTCAAAAGTAAGACATATTTCCTAAAATCGTTAAAGATAATTACTAACATTTGGATCTAGGGTGTTGAATTCAGTAAAGGTCAACAATGATGTGATTGACTACTTTTGGGAATATCTCAGCTACAAAATAAAATTCGTAAAACAAGCTGCCGAGTTTGAAGCCGCCAGTCATGGACAGGATTATTTAAGGGAATCAATAGGAGCAATGTGCAACAAAGTGGTCAACAGGTAATTGTGTTAGTACTTTTTGGAAGTGAAAAAACTTCCATAACTTGTGCCAACCAATTTCAGGAAAAGATGCGTCACTATGAAGTTGATGTACGTTTTGTCAACAAAAGGTCGCGGCTTTTATGCTTACTCACAAATTTTCAAAGGCCTCAAGAGGTCTTCACAGATTCTTAGAGATTCAGACGAAAATGTGATCAAGGAACAAGCATATCCAATTCTGAAGTCAATCATCATTGACGAGAACATCACATGTGAAGATTGCTTTTCATTTGAAGACTCAAATGGCAACTTTGACTTCATGAAAAGCATTGAAGTATCTCGAGATTTTGCCGACAATATTGTTCCCACTGGAAGAACCATTCCTCTGGAACAATGCTGGAAACTAGTAAAAGTCATCAAGGCCATTACCAATGCCAGCTTGGAATATGTGGGGACAGCAGCAACTCGACACTTTTACGAGCCAGAACATGTAATGATATACATTAAGATTTTGAATGGGATATAATATAACATGTTTTACAAAAGGATTATGGAACTGAGCTGCTAAAAAGGTTGTCAGGCGCACCCCTGCCCGAGAATGCTACCTATTTCAGTCTTGCCTCAGCATGGTCCAACTTTCAAGAGGAGAGTCTGGGAAGAATTGATCACCTTGCATTTAAGTGCACCAAACAAACTGACCCAACGGATCACTATCCCAAACCATGGGGATGCCCTCAAGTTAGCTTCAAAACAGTCCTCACCATAATGAAGGATAACATTTTCCAGCCACATGCCTTTGACCTGAACTATCTGTTTGAGCAGAACTTTACAGGGAGCATAAAACATTTCAGATCATACCCCCATCCAATCACCCAGAATCTGACTGTATTTCCCCTAAAGCAATTTAGCAAACGAGATTGGGGGTTGTATGCAAACTTGCAACCCTTCATTCCCTTTTGTCAACTGGCAAATTCGTGGTCAGATCCTCCAAAGTGGGGTTCCGAATTTCTGGACTACAGAGATGCATACTATAGTGGACTGAGTGAGTTTTGCACTTTATTCAGGCCCAGCTTGACTGATCATGGTATATGCTACACTTACAATGGAGTCAAGTCAGAGAGCCTATTTGAGAACTCAGAGTACCTTGAAGCTTATAAGGAAGTGTTTGGACTACCAGAGGATGCCTATTCCACAAAGCCATTTTATGCTAACGGTATTAGGATTCAAAATGGTATTCGTCTAGTTTTAGATGCTCATACATTGACTGGCAACTTCAAGGAGAAGCCAAGAACTGACAACACTTTCACAATCTCCCTTCAATATCCCACAGATTTTCCCCTGCCTGTCACTGAAGGACTCGAGATCAAAGGTGGATTTAAAACAAGGTAGATGCATTTTTGTCAATGTTTATTTCTACAAACAGTCATGCGTACTTGCTTTTATAAGCTTGGTGGTCACACCACAAATTCTGGAATCATCCGACGAGATTGTTGATCTGCCAGTTGAAAGGCGATCTTGCAAGTTCATCACTGAGCCCAACACGTTGGGCATGTTTAAAACGTACGCGCATAAGAGCTGCATTTTCGAGTGCATGTACAAAAATGCCAAGGATTGGTGTGGATGTGTGCCATGGAGTTATCCAACATTTGGCAATGGGAGCAATCTCTGCGACATATATGGGAACTTGTGCTTTGCCTACCAAATGACCAATGGCACTCACCTTACAACTTGTGACTGTCAAAATGAATGCAACAAAATATCCTACACTTACTTTACAAACTTGCAGGAACTAAAGCCTTCAGACTGCGTAAGAAATTGTGCTTTTATAGCTCTCTATCATATTTAACCATTTTTTTAGAAAAGGCCTGATAACGGGTTTCAAAGAATAGCGGAGTACATCAAAACAAATCAGTATGGGCCACTTTTGCATTACAAGTACTACAACGTCATCAGAGAGTAAATTAAGAATAGCTGTTGAAAATGCAAAATATCTCAAAAATGCATTTTACTTTGTGCAGCTTGAGAAAGGGTGCTCCTTATCCAATGCCATCAATCAATGGTTTGTGAAGAGAGGCTAGTCAAGGATATTGCAATTGTGGACATCTATTATGGATCACAGTTTGCTACTAAGCTTAACAAGGGGCTGACAGCTACATTTACAGACAAACTTGCTAGCATTGGTAAATGTTTCATTGTCTGCGAAGATGACATGTGCATTTGAAAACATTTTAGGTGGAACATTGGGACTGTTTTGTGGGGTCAGCCTCCTGAGCATAGCTGAATTCTTAATCTTTTTTGTCCGAGCTTGGTTGAAGGCAATCAGACAAACCTAACGATTGACATAATTGAAGGAACGTGATAAGAATCTTCAATGTAAAAGACTACTTTCATATATCTAAATGGTTGAAATAAACATTGGTAAAAACAAACTATTTGGGCTTGTTTTGTGGCGTCAGCACTAAGTATTGCCGAATTCAAAATCTTTTTAATACTCCGCTTCTCGCTATATGCGTGTCCATTAAACTGAGACTTGAGATACATTATGGATTTGCGGGAGTTTCATTTATCGGGAGAATATCTATTTAAATATACTTCAAATGCATGGAGAATTAACCGCTCATGCAGCATCGGGATCGTCCTTAATTTTGGTCTTGGTCTGGTCTGGCTGGCTCAGTTGTAGCGCTTGAGTTCCCTCGATCACTTAAGTTAAGCAACATTGAGTCCAGTCAGTACTTGGATGGATGACCGCACAAGTAAAGTAGAGGAGAGACCTCTGCCAGACAAACAAACTCCCCACGGCGCCCTCTGGCAAGCGTAAATGTGACTAAGTGCACATGGGGTAGTAGCCAGTAAAATCAACCTAGTTGATACGCAATTCTGCAATATAGAATACCAAGTAAGCAGAGGAAAAAGCGAAAAAAAATACTAATTGTGATAGCCTGGTTGAAAGCAATAAAGTAAATATTTAAAAAGATTTTTGCAAAAATGAGAATACCTACACGTTATAGAAGAATCACTTACTTAAGTGTTACCTGAGTTTCTGTTCATTTTTGTCACCTCATTACTTGTAAATACATGTGTCATTTTAATCTCGTCCAAAGTCACTTTATTTAACGAGGAATTGAGGTACTTGAGCTATGAAAAACCAATATGGTAATGTCTAGTTGAGTGCAATTGGAGAGCAAAGTTTCCCAATTATTTGGTGATTAGTGCGAGTACGCTGATATTTGTCAAGTAGGTGTTGCTTTGCCAGAAAAAAGTTAAACTTTAATATCAGTTTTGCAGTCATACAACCATGGTTGCGAACAATGTCTTTGCAGATTTCTTCGAACAGAGTACAATCCATGGATTTCAGTACTTGACCCCATCTAATAGCGTTGTCAGGAGACTCTTTTGGGGTGTATTGCTATTGGTTTCATTTACAGCTTCAGTCTCAGTCATCCAGTCACTGATGCAAAATTGGCGCGAAAGTCCAGTGGTTACTTCGTTTGACACCACATCCTATCCGATTCAAAACATTCCTTTTCCAGCAGTCACTGTTTGTCCAAATGGCCTTGATACCTCAGCATTTCTTCAAAGGTATCTTGGTCATTAACTGTGCAGTTCTCTAATTAGTAATTACTTTATTACAGGGTTTTCAATCTGATTGCAAAGACACCCAAAGCATTCAAGGACTTTGACAAGTCCATTCACATGAACTGGGATCGTCTTCTTGGACATCTGGAATACAGGATTAAATACATGGATGGGTCCAGCATTAGAGAGGAAATTGCAAGTACTTGCCACTACTCATCCAAATTGTGGAGGTGCATGGGAGTCTACATTCTCAGCCAGATTGCTGACCAAAACTATGAGGTTGCCCATGAAACTGTGTTCAAGACTTTGCCAGATGTCTATATTGGAGGGGTCGACAGTGCCGGAGAACTGCTGATGCAGCACAGAGTGTATCCTGTTCTTAGAGGCATTTTGGCCAATCACACTGATATAAAATGTGACAACTGTTTCGACTGGGAGAACCAGTCACCAATGCACCAGGCATTTATGGTCATGAAAATATCCAAGAATCTTGAGCAGCATCTCCCTAATAGCACTAGAGTTTTGCGGTTGACCTATAGCTTTTTGAAGAGGTTTGAGATCAAATCAAGCATTAAAATTGACAAGTTTGGCACGATTGGTGCCATGAAGCACTACCTCAATGACAAAGATTCATTGGTACAATCTCCTTTGCTTTTTTTGATAATGCTCATAATGATAGTGTCTTACAGAACATCTTGCCAAAACCATACAAAAACTTGGGCTTGAAGCAAAACAATGCATCCAGTCTGTTTAGTCTGGTTTTCTCATTGGGAGTTCTAAGTGGAGAAGATTATGACTGGTCCAGGGGTCAATATGTTCTCGAAAATATTTGTCCAGATGGCAAGAATGGTTGCTATCAAGGTCCCTTGGAATCCCTGATGCTTATCATGAAAGACAACCAATACCAACCCCACATGTTTGACCTTAGTGATCTGGCACTGAACAACTTCACAGGGGATGTTAGGAAAATGCTGGAAACCTCTTTGGACATTCAAACAATCACTGGTTATGAGCCACTAAATCTGACTGGCAGTTTCAAGTACCACCTGGACAGACTACCCTATCTTGTCACCAATGAGCCATTTTTGCCATATTGTCAATGGAAAAACAAGTGGCGGGATCCGCCAAATTGGGGAACGGAGATTTACGAAGAAACTGGCCCACTCAATGAACTCTGCAACCTCTTTAGACCAACCATAACTGATCATGGAATTTGCTACAGTTTCAACGCTTTGCCACCCCGGGATATCTTAAAACAATCCAAGACCCGAAAGTTTCTTCAAGCCTTTGAATCCGTTTATGGGAAGCCTGACAAAAATCAGACTAACATTCTAAGCACAGGAGATGGTGTAGGTGTTAGCAATGGTTTGAGAATCATTCTGGATGCTCACACTTTAACTGGCAAATACAAATTGCTGCCAAGCATTGACGAGTCTTTTGATGTAGCACTGAGCCATCCAAAAGACTTTGCCCTACCTTTGTCACAGGGAATTAAGATCAGAGGAGGGCATAAAGTTAGGTAAGCAAT
>JAAUYL010044378.1_pt1 | contig 12755 bp, 12 predicted proteins | sample 7278011 | NCBI WGS metagenome assembly JAAUYL01 (sample SAMN14350225, study PRJNA611818) | marine sediment metagenome | isolation source: surface marine sediment (1.8m) | place: French Polynesia: Moorea | collected 2018-08 | reverse complement strand
GCTTTCTTTGTCTGCCTCCCAGTCCTTTTGCATTTCATCATATTTTAATGGAGTTTTTGAATAGATAAAGCTCGAATTCTGTAGAACACTTTTTTGACAACTTCCGTCGGAAATTGCGAAAAATAATTGGGGAAATTGTTCTTATTTTTAAGTTAGACTAATTTTTGACAGTTTGTACTGTCAACTTAAACTGATTTCACTCTAGAATTTATTTTAGAGAGACGTAACACTTGTGTGATATGGAAAAATGCTCTCTATTAATAACAAACAAAAAATGTAAGCTCCGCTGATCAGAAAAGATAGCAACCTTAAAGGTGTTTGCAGCACACATTTTACACGTGAAAAGACACAAGCCGCATGAAGGCCATTGATCCTCCTGTGTACAATCAACAAGGCCAATTTTGAATTAACCTTTTAAAATCGTGACTCATTCCTTCCAGCCTCCGCCAGCAGCACCAAAGTCTAGTCGAAAATCGAGTCAACCACCATCCGCTACAAAGGCCGCATCGGGTTCAAGTTCTGGAAACAACAGCAATCCGGCCTCGAGCTCGAGATCGTCGTCGCGGAAAAAGAGTCCGGAGCGTTCGGCGATCGGGAAATCCAAGAGTCCGGAAAAATCAACGGCGACAACCTCGTCGTCCTCATCGAAATCAAGTCCGGATTCAAAAGAGTCGGCAGCAGTGAGCAAGTCAGAACCATCAACAGAAAAGGCTGCTGCCACCGGCGAGAAGATCGCCAAACCTCGGGGAAGGCCTGCTTCTAACGTCAACAGCAAGTTGAAGGCCAAGGCTGTCGAGAAGGAGAAGAAACCTACCAAGTCGGCGACAGGGCCTGCTGCAAAATCAGGTAGGAAAATCGTGTATTACAAATCCGCTGTCCGTTTCGATAAAATCTCTCTTTCGGTTACGGTTGGAGTTCTGGGGAATTTTGTAGGCAGGTCGCGGAATGAATTATGATTCGCCAAGTGCTGGCTGGGGTTTAAAAGTAAAACGAATGAATTTGTGTTTGCTATGAAAAATGTTTTCACATTTTGCAAACCAAATCTAGTACGAGAAAAAAACTATTGTTTGTTGCTTTGCTTCTGAAAATGGAGAAAGAACTCGAATTCATTTCGTGTACACAGTGTTTTATTTTATGCCTGTCTGGCAATTTGAAATTTGCATATTGAGCACAGCGTCTTGGCATACACTATTTGCTTCGAATGATTACACAGATGTGACCTTTGTCGAAAGAGGTTAATCAGAAAATGCATTTCAATTTGCTTTTTAAATGGTTTCTGTTTGTAAGCAGGGTCTATAGACTACAGGAGTGTGTATTAATATTAGCATGGTTTCAAGGCGTGTTTTTTTTTGGTGCTCAAGACTCCACTTCTGTTTTTGGCAGGCGGGCGCATTTTGGTTATGCCATATCCATATTTTACATGAAAATAAGAAAATATTCATGTGGAAACTGCAATTTACAACGATCCAAACTCGTAGGCAGTGACGCTTCTGTACGTCTCGCCCGGCCTCAAAAATGGATCGGTGGGAAATTTTTCCGGCCAGAAATTCGGTCCATCGGGATAATTTTGCGCCATGAGGCAAAATCCACCGTAGTTGTCGTATTTCGACCCTTGCTTCCCGTTCAACGGTCCATTCATTCCCAGCCAATTTCCGGTGTAAACCTGAGTATTGTACCAGAAGTAAAACCATTTTTCTTGGCTAAAAAAACTGATTGGCTACCTCCATGCAGGGCTGATTAGTGTACACGTTCATGATCCTCCCGCTCGGGACGTGGGTGACCGCGGCCACCATGTCGTCGTCAGCCTTGTTCTTGCTGTCGAAGACTACATTGACGACGATACCGGAAGTGTCATTGATACTATCAGCCGGAAGTAGGTCAGCTGTCTCAATCCAATTGTAGTGCCCACTGTTTTTAACCTCGGCAATCTCGCCAGTGCAAAGAAAATCCTTGTTTCTCATCGTGTATGTTTTGGCCGAAGGGGACTATTAATGATTAAACCAAAACGTAAACAAATTTTTGCTTACAAATGTGTGATCCAAACCTTCATCGTATGCTTGAACATGGCCTCTCGACCGGCATCGTGGCCTCCGAGGTTAAAGTAGACATGGTTGGACAGGTTCACAATGGTGGGGCGGTCGGAGACGGCCTCGTAGATGTTGATCAGCTTGACAGTGTTACTTTTCTTGCCGGGGACCAGCCTGTATGTTGTCTTTGCCTCCATGTTTCCGGGATAGCCTTCCTCCCCATCCGGACTGTTCAAGCTGAAGACAACACCATCGTCAAGAACTTGCTCCACTTTCCACAAGCGCTTGTCGAAGCTTTTGTAGCCACCTAAGTAAATAAATAAATTGATCAATTAGGGTTAGTTTTCCTGGCCTGACTTGATGTTTTCGTTACCATGGACGTGATTTCTAAAGTCGGTCCCGAAATCATTCTTGGACAACTGAACCAACTCCTGGCTCTCTGAAGCTGATCCGTCTTTAGCCTTTATTGGGAAGGTCCCGCCGGTAATGCGATTAGTGTATCTTCCCGTCGTACCCCAGAAGAACGGATTAGACTCGCCGTTGTAATCTAATCAGGGAAAGAAAAGCAGGGAAACTGATTTTTCTGCATTGACGTCGAGATATCTATGACGATGATGAGACTGGCAAAAAATAAACCTTTCAAAGAATCGAAGCTCAAGACGACCTCCACGTTATCGGGGTACCTGACGGAGGTAACGGTGGCGCCGAAATTGATCAGGCCCACGCTGTATCCCATTAGGCTGAGAGTGAATTCACAGACGCCATTCTCCTTGTCGAAATCTGATCGCGCCACTTTTGTTTTTGAAGCTGAGTCCGCCATTTTTATTCCGGCAATCAAAATGTGCCAATCCAAGCAGAAATGTGACGCCTCTCTTCTCTAAAATTACTTGCAGCTGAAAATTCATCATCAAACCGGTTTTCATTAACATCATGATATCTATAAAATGTCTGGTGCTGAGCCAGCTAAAGATACTCTCGAAAAAAGCCTGCCATGCTGTGTCAACTATTTTTAGCTATAGTAAGGAGAACTACTGCAATGCAGCCTTCTTGCTTCATTAGGTTAGTTTTTGTTTCTGGTGGTTGTTGTGTTTTTATCAGACCTCATCCGTTTCATTCAAGTCTACCAACAATGTGATGTGACGTTGGAAACAAGAATCTTTTTTTAAATAGCTTCATCAATTCAAGATGGAGCATTAGTCTTGTACTATTTTAACGACCTCAAATTTTAAGCCGTAATACTTTGCTGTTTTATTTAAAGGTCAAAGTTAATGGGTGCATTTACTGGGAAAGTAAATAAGTAGCATTTTTAGGCACAATTAGAAAGCCCACATCAAGGTCCTTGATGCACCCTTGATAACTTTCAAGTTTTAATTGAAAGAATGAAGGGTACAAGATTGACTCTTCTAATCTTTCGAACAACATGAAAGAGAATCCAGGTCAAGTTCCTGACAGAAAATGGAGCATTAGACTTCACAATACTATGCTATGTCAAACATTTGTTTACATTCTCTCCCTCTCTCTGTATGCCTTGCAGGTTGAGGTTATAGCACACTGCATATTTGATCATGGGCTTGTCAGAATTGACTTTGACTTTAGCAAAAGCAAACAAGGATTCGTCGTATATTTACTACTTACCTAAAACTAACTTAAAAGAAAGTGTACCCTGCATTTGGGCTTAAGGCATACATTGACGTTTAGGCCTCTAAAACAAACACTAGAGATCTCGTTTCAAAATTCCTCCTATTCCCAGTCTTCTAAAAAGCAATGCTTCTCTTCGCAGCAGATTAGGATTTGACCTAGTGCAAAGAAGCAAAGAGGTAAAGAGCAGGAGTCCGTAGTCGTCTTGTTTACAACAATCAACTCGCGACTTGCTGAAGGGAGAGAACGTAGTCGATCTGCCTACAGGGTGATTCTTATGAAATGGTCAAAGCTCAAAGGTCAGGTAGTGCTACTAAGCTAAGAGAAGAGAATTTTCCCCTTTTCAAATCCAAAATTGTAGGGTTTGTGGGTTGCTAGCCAGTCTAGCTGTATTGCAGGTAACTAGTATTTTGGCAATTTAAAAAAGTTTTTGATCTATTGGAGGGACTGAATTATTGATCCCTAGGTAATGGGTCTCTTGGTATGGATTTTTTTGCTAAGGTGTTCCACTTTTACTGTTGTTGGCTATGGCGTAGTCAAATTATGAGAGTGCACTTGTGCAGCACATTACCTGGAAACAGTCTAACTCTAATGTAGGGTTACTCTGCACTAGGATGAGTTATGAGAGGAGCTCTCCAGTGCATTTTTCTCATTTTTTCCCTTCTCTTTGACAAAATTGCAAGAGCTCAAAACTATGTCATTCCTCGTCGGTGTGCTTTCCAAGAGTGACATGGAAAAAAAAGAAACAAATTGGATCATTCTTTACAAACATGGACGCTTTTCCCTTGAATTTCAGACTTGAAAATCCAGTTTTTAAACTTAAAAAGAAAGTACAGTTGACCAAAAAATTCGTGGAAAGAGAAACATAAAACAGGATGCTTGTGACACCCTGTGGCTAATACGCCTATTCGTTTGGGTGAGTGCCCTCCTCAGTTGACCTCTGAATTTCCTCTCCCCATCTTTTTGGTGCCCCTCAGGGCCTAAAATGTTGTCTGTACACTTAGTGAGTGGTACATAATTCTTGTTTTTGTTATGCCAGTGCAAAAGGAAAAGAGGAGGGAGTGTGTTAGATACACTAGATAGTTAGCCTAACGTCTACAAGTCTGACGCCCATAGATGAGTCGACATAGCTCTGTCATCCGCCTAAATCATAGTCCCTTGCATTTGGCTCGGGTCTCCATTATTCTATGTTGGAACTGTTTAGATTTTAGATTTTCTGAGCGAGGAGTTCGCGCAAGCAAGCAAGCAAGCAGCTTGGAGAAGCTGGTGCAACAAAATTGACTGCCTATGCCAGAATTTTGCCCTTTCCATGTGCCATAAAAATGTAAACAATGTAGTTGGCTGCTGGGCTAAAAATCAAAACAAAACAGTTGGTTAGGATGTTGGTTGGTGTATGGCATAAACTGATCCTCAGCTGTAGTAGTCTCCTGAACTATACCACAGCTTAAAATTCACTCTCCGCAGCACCCTCAACACCTCAGAGACCAGCATGGTGGCTACTCTTTGCCTCTAAGCATTTCTATATCTCCATGGAACTGAGTGTCTCCAATTGTAGGTTACAATAACCATCTGTTATGAAGCTGTTTTTCTTTCCCCCCTTGGAAAAAAATTGGATAGTAGTGACTAGTGCTAAGCTGTTCAATCCAAATCTGAATCTCAGAACAGAGTAGCAAAGTATAGTCCTTATAAAACTTGGCAGTCCATCCATCCGTCGAGGAGGCAGTAGCAGGCAATTTCTGAATGCTATCCCATTTTCTAGTCGCCTGATTTGATTTGTACTTTATGTGGTTTTTCCCAGAGTATTTTTCTTGTTTCCATGTCCATAATTTTGCCATTTTTCTTTGGCAAGCAATTGCCATTGCCAGGCAGTTGATAAGCTGCCATAGCATAGCGTGGTGTCCAATTTTGACTAGCACTAACTGGATGATGCTGCTAAGTGCTACTGCTTCAATTCGGATGTTACGGAACATTTGACAGTTTATCATGAAACAAATTTTGTCGTTTTGTCTTGCTTGGAGAGTTTGCGGTTAATAGTAATACAGCTGCTTAGACTATTAGACTGTTTAGTATTGTTTCACCTGTATTTGTTCGTTAATTGATTGTTTTGATTTTGATAATAAAACTATAGTTACCTGCTTTGACGAAGGCCTCAAGGTTTCTGATCCTAAAATAGACATCAGGAAGGAAAATAACTAAAGCATAAAGTATCAATATATTTTTGAGCTGTCACTCACCTCGGGAGGGAAAGAATTCAAGACATTTAGCCAACTTCACTTGTACTGTCTTGAATGAAAAGGTCAGTCAGTCAGCTGGGTCTCCTGAGAGGTAAAACCGAATTGAATGCTTTCTCCCTACCCTACATTTGAAAAGGAAAGGTTAACTGTTGTCAGGTCTGGTCAGCAATTTTGCCATTGTGATTGTACCCTTCTTTCCTATCAGATCCTTTCTGAATGATTCATGAAGCTTTCCGTAGTATGATTGGTTACTTTCAATTCTATCTACTTTTTTCATGACAGCACGTTTGACGTGACATTCTATTGAGTTCAACAGCTGACATGTATCGTATCCAGTCGACTAACTGTCCTGAGTTAATCCCTGTCGTGTCTGTTATTGATTCCCTAAACTCACATAGAAGCTTGCTGATGGCTGCAGCACCTGTTAAAAATTGGTCTTTGGGTACAAGTTGTTTCAGCTGATGTGAACAATTGTGCTGTTTGCAACTAATTACTAAGTGACTACATATTTTTAAGCACCTGACTTTGGCCAAAATTCTGCATCATTCATTCTCATTGCATGAAAGATACTGGGTGGAATTAAAATTAGCCACCTTCCTTTGATGTCGTGGATTGAGATGGAAAATGATGCTGAAAAAAATTGTTTCAAGTACACAAAAAATATCCAAAAGTGGCAGTACAATGACAAACCTACTCTTAGAGACTTCATAAAAGTTTCATAACTTTTGGTAGTGGACAAACAATCAAATTGTTTTACACACAGTGTCTCAGTTGAGAGTTGATCAGTCCAAGTTGTACTTTACTTTAGCTCAGTATCGTTCTCGGCTAAAAAAGCTGAGACAGAGAGAAGCTTTTAGCTGAGAGAAAAGAAGCAGAAGAAGAATGGCGCGCTCCTTCGAAGGGCGCCGGCGTGCCGGGCCGACCCGGCAAAGCTGAAAATTCGGCTAAACGGGCAGTCGTTGGCTTGTCCTTCTCAGCTGGCAGAATTTGGCCGAAAAAAGAGTACGAAATCGTGGCTCTGCGCCGTCGTCCCTCTGCTGCCCGCCGCAAAAACTGAAACTGCAGTAGTTGAGCCGGGAAGCTGAGAGTGCGACTGAGCTGAGAAGAATCGAAAATTGAACTCTCCTCGAATCGAAAAAAATCGTCTAAAATTAAAGGATTGTGTTACAACAATTTACAGTTTTAAAACTTTTTGGATTCCAATATCCAGAGTCGATCCCGGACCATTCATTAAGAGTGTTGTCGACGTCTTAGTGTGATCTGTCTTTAGTTTTAAAAACTTTTGAAGACTTTGTGAAGTTTAAAGCCATTTTTGCCAAGTGTAAAGTGTCTCTGAGACAATTCGATCGGATTCAGGATTGACTGGCGATAGAATTAAGTTTGGACATCGTGCTGTGATTGAAACGTTTTACAGAAAAGAGTACCTGCTTCTTGACAAGGAAAACTGCTATATTTTTATCAATCAAGTCTTGACTTCTCGGCTGAAGTCTTTAATTGACACAAAAACAAAAGACAAAAGTGACTCGGATTGAAAGGTAAGATTAATTTTCATATTGACAATACATGGTTGCGTTGCTAGGTTTCTGGGAAACGGCAATCATGTAGAAAATTGATCTCGCATTTTGCGCCTAGGCAACAGGATTTTGTAGCTGGTTTCTCCTGTAAAAATCCAATTAAAATATTCAGCGATATTTGGCTTAGTGTTTTTGGAATTTTGAAGAGGAAAATCTGCTTTTTATTTACCAATTTACTAAATTTCATAATTTCGAAATCAAAACCTACTCATGTCATTCGCTCATCAAATTAAAAGGTTTCGTTTCTAGCACTTTCAAAATGCTTGAATTTTTAATTGCAATTGAGTGCTTTTCAAAATTGTGTGGGTAAGTGGCTTCGGATGTTAAAAATCCTTTCAAGTGGGCAAAATAACAATAATAATAATCAAAAACATTCACCCACACTGCCATTGTAATTTCACATTAAAAATTGGCGCCAAATTATCTAAAAAATATTTAGTCCCGTCGAGGGTACTTTCATTGTGAAATTAGGCAATTTCGTGCATAATTTGATAAGCTCCTTTGCCTCGAAAAAACATGGTTGGTGTGGGAGGAAGAGGAGGCAATTTTTGGTTTACTTTTGGTTTCAAAATTTTACTTAGGCAAAGAAGCATACAACCGGCTGCTGAGAATACGTGAACAAGGCTTGAGCATAAGTGCTGAGATCTCCAGGATCGCTGTATTAATCTAAACCTCGACTATGTAGCAACGTGGTTCAATTCAAGATCCTAACATCGTGTTCAGCAATTGAGCAAAAGCATTCTTGATCGCAAGAAATTAAATAATGTTGAGGGATAGAATTTCGTTGTTGACTTTTATATAACCATCCGGGATCTCTGCTCAAGAATGATACCTTTGCCAACGAACGCATTGGTAAAGCAGAGAAGGCAGAGCAAGGCGCGTAGCCTGAAGGAATTGAGAAGACTACACAATATTCCCTCCAAACCACGTCTTTGTTTGGAAAACTGTACAGCATTTTATGTAGAGTAGAGCAGCTTTTTTGCAAGAAATGATGGATTTTTTCTGGCTTTTTTCCACAACGAAAATCCGCTAGGATCAGCACATTTTCCTCCTCCAGCAAAAATTATATTGCCCTCTTTTTTGTGTTGTATTGGATAAAATGCTGACTCATGTTCTTTGGGAACTAAATTATCTAATTTGCAAAATATTTTGCCTCTAAAAAGAACCTATCCAATTACGCAGTGAAAGAAAGACTAGATCAATAAAATTTTGGAAAAAATCCGCTGGATTGAAATATGATACACATTTGTAAGCTCAGTATCACTGTTTTTAAATAGCCTGCTCTCCAGCTGGAATACAATTGTCAAATGCTGATGCATTTTACAGCTCAAATTTCCCGAATAAAAGGAATCCCATCATCCTTCATTTTGTCCCGGAAATTCGAAATAGATACTTATTTATGTCACGACATTTTTTTCTTGATAATGACATTGTTGTTTTTGAGAAGCGACCTCTCGATTGACGAAGAGCTATTTTTCCGGGAAGGAAAATATTTTTGCGCCAAACTGGTCTAGACTAAAAAAATCTATCTAGCCGAAATCATTGTGCACTTGTTTAGCCGTTGAAACACGAGATTCACTGACATTTTGATCCTGCCTCTTATGCTTCGATTTTTCTCTAATAATAGCTCGTCTAATGCATTCTTTCATTCGGAAAAAAAGGCAAGAAGAAATGACCTGAAAAGAGATATCATTTACGGTATGTCTACGCCATCGCTAAACTGAAAGAAAGCCGAGTTCGTGTCCAGGTCTTAGATACTTTTCACGAAAAAATATTGCCAACTATTTTGACATGACAAATGCAACAAACAATCGTCTGACAGAGTACATCTCATTCGTTTCCGTTAAGTGGAAAAATATCCGCCTACTTACTTTCTCAAACTTTGTTATTTATTGTTGAAAACCAGTCTAATAAGTTAAAAGTTGTATACTAAGTAGAAACCACTTATTTTTTGACACTGCCTCACATTAGGCTGTTTTACGGGTTGAAAAAGTTCAGAACATTTGCATAATTAATGTTGCAGCTGTGATTCAAAGACAAGCAAACGAAATTGCATTAAGAATTTAGATCACGAACACTGCCGTGTGACAATTGCTGGCAAGACGATAGAACTGCCAATATCTGGGGTGTTTGGGTACAAAAAAAGCTTAGATATGTTATTTAAGGTGTTATATAAGATCTGACCTTTCTAAATAAGTTGTTGATAGCTACTTGACATGACAAGTATTAATTATATGCAACATTTCTTACATTGATCCTTTTCCAATAAGATGCCATCTTCAAAAGTCAATAACGGATGAATGTAGTAGTTTCAATTGGTATTTTCCCCTCACGAAATCTGGGCTTACATAAGCTGCTCTCACTCAGATAGACCCTGTATTTGATAAGAGCTTATTTTGAGCTTTCGAGGCAAAAAAAGTGTACTTTCGACTCGAGAAACTAAAGAAGCAAGCAAGGAAAACATCAAATACAAATCTTGTTGTCATTGATACAAAGCTTGACCTTTCCAGTTTGAAGTGTGTCACTGTCACGTCACTATTTGCTATGGTTCCGTTTGCGTATTCTTTTCAAAACTGTGGAAAAAAGAATTTAGAGATTATCGACAGAAAGCATCGAATTCGATGAACCGTGCAATCCTATTATCTGTTTAAATTTAGCTACGAAAATTACAGATTATATGCTCTCGAAAGTCTAAATCCTAGAGCTCTTCTTTTTTGACGCCATGGACTTGCTCAAACAAATTGAGATGGATTTTCAGTTTTGGACTCGAGTCGTTTCTTTGATGATTTCTCCCTCTATTATTTCGTTTGAAGTACGGTCGGAAATACTTTCGTTTCAACTTTTACAAGAAGAGTCTTTGATTCTATTCTGGGATTACTATTCCTTGCAGTATAGCTTTCTTTGATCTGCTAGTACCATGCCACGTACTCGTACGACGGATCAAATGAAAATACCAGGATGTTGCCAACTCTAACAAGCGAAATGTTTCCATTTTCAGGTTCGACCACACCAGCAACTAAACGACCCCTTCGATCTAACGACGTCGCCCGCGAGGCCAAAACAAGTCCGGCCTCAGAAATCGTGAAAAAGGCCAAGAAAGGCAGCAAGTTAAGGAAGCTCCGCAAAAAGCTCGAGTCAACGTTAGGCTCGATCAATCCTCGTGGAGCGAAAAAACTCGGCAAGAGACCAGCCTCTGTCGCGGCGTCAGCAGCTCTAGCAGCCTCGCTCTCCAACAAGGAGGAATTCTTGGAAGACCTTCCATTGAGCACACGAGCCTCGAGGTCATTTTTAGACTCGGGCAAAGACGGAAAGAACAACAGCAACAGCGGCGGCAACGTCAAGAAGAGCAAGGCGGTGGCCATTGTGAGGCCACAACCTCAGCAACAGCAGCAGCAAGTTGTCGAGCAGCAGCAGGTCGTAAGCAAAAAGGATAATTCATCCGAGCAAACAGGAGGTCAGGCTTCAAATAATAATACAGCTGCAACAGCCACTTCGAGTTCATCCAGCCTCGATCGTGACGCTCGATTTAGCCTGTACGATTTCCCATCCGAGGACAGCGAGACTGACACTGAAAAAGCCTCGAGCAAACCTTCGGCCGGAGGAGCGAAATCCGAGGCCGCCAGCAAGCGAGAACACCACGTCCTCCACAAGACCAAAAAGTTCGGCTCGGTCACCTCCAGCCTCTCGAGGCCGAAGTTCACCACCACCACTGTCGGCGGCAAGAAGCTCGCCTTCAAGAACAAGCCTGCTGTGACGACGACATCCGGCTCGAATAGTTCGGCAACATCGTCTACTGCAAGTCCAACGTTCGCCAGGCCGAAACAGGCAACCTCAGATAGCAAGTCGTCGGGTAACAGCAAACCTATTTTGTCAGAACAACAGCAGCAGCAAGCTAGTACAAAACCGACTTCATCGACTAAACCGAGCACTGTTGCCGAAGTTGTCAACCTTGCCGTTGAGGAAGAAGTCGTTGAAGATCTCGATAGCCGCACGTCGCCACTTCCGCCCCGTTTGCAAGTCCGGCCACCACAGCATCATCACCAACAGCTTCCGGTTGCAACCGAATCCAAGAGCTCAACCTCGGCATCGGCGACACCGTCGGTCTCCGCTCCTCCTCCTCCTCATCGAGGTCAGAAGCCACCATCAGCAGGCAACAACAATGCGGAAGCCACGCTCTTGCCGACCTCGAAAGTGTCAACAGCAACAAGTAGTAGCACCACTAAAACACCAACAGCAACAGCAACGTCCGGACGTAACAAGATGCAAGATGACCAGCATGGCCACGGCCTCCACCACCACCATCATCATCTCCAGCAACAGCAACACCTCCAGCGCGATTTCCGGGACGAGAAATCCTCTCCGGATTCTGGCGTGAGCATCACCCAACGAGGGGAATCTGCCGCGTCGCTCTCAACCATTTCCGGAGACGAGCGTTCCGGATCGCGATCGTCGGCACTAAGTGATGACCAAACCGCCCTTCACCATAGGGCAGCATTGGCAGCAGCCGGCAGTAGCATTAGTATCACCACTCAGCCGTCTTCTGCTTCGCACCACCCCGTTCCATCGGTTTCATCGGGGGTTCCGTCAGTGACGTTGACACCCGTGCCTGCACCACCGCATCAGCAGCAGCCGGCACCGGCGGCAACTTCCAGACAGTCACCACAAGTTCCGAGGCCTCCATCCTCGGGACAACCAATGAGTCAACCGCCCTTGCCACCGCACCCGTCATCCACTTCGGCCTCGGCGAGGTCGCTAACAAGTAAATACACTAGATTTGATACAGTTGATCGAATAGATTTGCTGATTTCTTTTGGTTTTTAGGTACCATGTCCTCGGCTCACCAATTGACGGCCTCGCTTGCAGCCGCCCAACAATACAGGGCAGCTTTGGCGGCGTCGGGCAGCCTCGGTTCGGCGGCAGCCACGATGCAACAGCAAGCCCACCAGGCCCAGCAGGCCCAGGCTGCCATTATAGCCCAATACCAGAGCCTCGTCGCGGTCGGGGTACCTCCGGATGTGATTTTAAAACAGTACCCTCACTTGGCCGCCGGATTGCATCAGGCCGCGGTTGCAGCCTCGAGTCAACAGCACCTCATTCCCTCAGATCTGATCCTTGCCAGAGAACGAGAAATAGCGGCGGCCGAACGGGAGCGTCAGCTTCGGTAAGAGCATTTTCCCCTGCTCCTATGTTATGGGGGGATTTTTTGTTACTTGGTCCGGAACGTGAATTGCTGATAAGATGAGGAGAGTAGGAGGGGGGAATAAAAGTAATATAGGATGGGT
>JAAUYL010108515.1_pt1 | contig 12759 bp, 5 predicted proteins | sample 7278011 | NCBI WGS metagenome assembly JAAUYL01 (sample SAMN14350225, study PRJNA611818) | marine sediment metagenome | isolation source: surface marine sediment (1.8m) | place: French Polynesia: Moorea | collected 2018-08 | reverse complement strand
GATGAATTAGAGCTGGTAGGAACTGAGTAGGAGCGATCGCTCTTACCAAAAACTTACTTTAAGAATTGAGAATGCCCAAGTTCAAATAGAACAAGGCATTCAGCAAAAGACACCTCCCCTTATTTATATACATAAAATACACCAGGTGGAAAAGTCCGAAACCCTTTCGGCTAACTGGTAATAGCTCTATTCCTAGACCGCGATTAAAACCAGGTGACTGGGTTGGTGTTTTTGGCAATCCAGGTATATTTAGGTGTAGTAGAGTCAACATAGAAGGTTTAAACATATGCAGAACGTAAGTAAATTTTTTTTCTTGAACTGAACTGCGAAAAAATCTTTCACAATCCAACCAAAAATCACTGAGGCTAGTTAATTTTTCTGACTAGCCTCAATCTTTTTCACAACAAAATTACCTGAGTTTGCAAAAACCGCAAAAATAAGATTTATTGTTATACCTTTTGTTTATATTAGTCACCTTAGTCAGTCACCTGTTTTTAATGACTACCTTTCAAAGCCTTGCTGTATATAGATTTAGTCACCTAGTCAGTAAATAGGCTACTAAAACTACACAATTAAAAATGAATTACGGGCATATCAACAGCATTTTTTATACCACCTACTGCTTTTAGTCACTATAGTCAGTCACTTATTTTTAGTGACTACCCCTCAAAAGCTTTCTGTATATAGCTTTAGTCACCTAGTCAGTAAATAGGCTACTAAAACTACACAATTAAAATGGAATGAACGAAGGAACGGAACTATAGAGAACTATGGATTCTCTATACATTTGTCTCTATCTCTCTATGCACTGTTCTGATAATAACAACTAAAACCCATGTTTAGTAAGCATTACAGCTCTTTGCTTTGTACTAAGGGAACCTCTTTTATTCTCAGATGCAGAACTAGCTAATATGTAAGCATTCAGCTATTAGCGGTCAGCTCTCAGCTTTTTAATAAACTATGTAGTTCGATAGACTATTAAAGTTGACTAATAGACTTTTACAGTAACTTTTAATTCTTTGAAATCTCTCAATTACTTTAAAAGTAATAAAGCTGATAGCTAATAGCTGACTGCTGAATGTTTACGCTAATATCCATAAAGAAGGCAAATTTTTTTCATCAATAGATACTTGATTCCTTTTGGCTTCTCGTAGCAATTCACTCTGAAGCGAAAATAACTTCAGTAGACAACTACGAACTTCATTTAAGCTAGGTTAATTTATAAATGGTTCAATTAAACAATTACTCAATAACATTTGACTCAATACTCCTAGATTGAGACTAGAAGTAAGAGGTTTTGAGGCTGGGGAAAAATAAATATCTATCTGTCTATCTATAGCAGTTCCCATACTGGTGAAGTACAAAATTCGTTGTTTTTAGGGAGTAGGGAGTAGGGAGTAGGGAATAGGGAATATAAAAGAAGAAAAACAACTGTACCTCAGTAACTTAAGACACGTTATAACTTCTTCAGTTACTTCTTTACTAATTTAAACTTGACCACAAAGATGAAATTCAATAATTAATAATTACCTCTTCTTATAAAGAATACGATTCGCTAAGACGATTCGCTAAAAGGAATTTTTTTCTTCTCTTGGTTGATTGGATATGGCGTTTGCTAGTGCAAAGCTTCGCTTTACATGTTGCGGAGCAAAACGCGTAGCGTCCCGGAGGGAACGGAGACCTCGCCATCCCATCCTAAGGTCATGCTCCGCAAACAACCGCTTTTTTCTCCATGAATGGAGAGACTTTATACCTTAATTTTTCGGTAATTCTTTGAGGAATTGTTTGGCAAATTGGTCGTGGGGTTGTCTTGTCATTTTATTTTAAGTTTCTGTATTCTTCCATCTATGATGATAACCGCAGGAATGATCGGGGGAATACTAAGAAAAGAACTAAATTAGATATTTACCGATGATGAAAAAACCTCAAAACTGGAGTAGTCTTATAAGTTTATCTACAGAATGCAAATGTCCTCATGCTTATATAGTAGGCTATTATCTTTCAAGATTTGATAAAAAGGCTTATCAAAATTTAGGACTTGGTAATCAAAATGAAACGCACAAAAAAATAGGGATAATACTTTCATTTTCAGGTAATACAATAAAAAATATCAGAGACTCATTCGATCCTTATCATAATAATCCGCGTAAAGGTTAGTGGCAAAGAGACTTATGGCGTTTTGAAAAAGAAATATATGAAGGATTAAAAAACTATTCTGAAGGGGAAATTAATTACTTAGTTTGTTGGATTTTGGAGAATCCTAAGCAGAGTTTTGAAGAGTTATTCGATAATATTAATCTAAGCGATTATCAAAATAAAGTTCTGTTTCCTAATGAAGTTCAAGAGAGCATAATATCCGATAAATTCCCAGAAGGTTCTGTTTATAAAGTTAACGTTAATGCTTATGAAAGAAATTCAAAAGCTCGTAAAATTTGTATAGAATACTATGGGTCAAGTTGCTATGTTTGTGGTTTTAATTTTGAAAAAGTTTTCGGTGAAATTGGAAGAGATTTTATCCATGTACATCATTTAATACCCTTATCTGATATAGATCGGCAATATGAAGTCGATCCAATTAAAGATTTGCGTCCTTTATGTCCTAATTGCCATGCAATGATTCATAAGAAATCTCCTCCATTTAGCATTAAAGAACTAAAAAAAATAATTAGGCTTAAAGACCCCGAAGCTTCTTAGATTATGTCTTGGCACTTATGACAGTATAGAAAAAGTGGCGTTGCTGATTTTGGGTATGATTTGTATTTTTTTGCAGTTGCTAAACTCTTGAATAAAAAATATTTGAAATTATTCAGTTTTGATTTTCATACCTTGATTCAGCAACGCCAGAAAAAGTTGTTGCTAGACAATAAATCAATAGTTGGGTTAGCAACAACTAAACCCAACCATATTTGCCTAATTAGACTTTAAATTATTCAGGCGATCGCGTAAAATTTCTGCCTGCTTTTCTGCCTCTGCTAAATTATTTCTAGTTTCTTCTACAAATTTAGGGTCTGCCTTCTCGACAAAACCAGGTTTACTCAATCTTTTAGAAGTAGATAAAATTTCTTTCTCTAATTTCCCTAATTTCTTTTCTAACCGAGCTGATAAAGCTTTAATATCTACTACTCCTGATAATGAAATTAAAACTTGTACAGTTCCAAAAACACCAGCAATAGTTTGACCGACTTTTTCATCAACGCTAGGAGTAATATCCAAATTTTCAACCTTAGCTAAATCTTGAATATAAACCTCACCTTTCCTCAAAATTTCCCGTTCTTTTTCATTCTCACTCTGCAAAATTGCCGTAATTTTTACCTTTGGTTTAATATCAACCTCTGAACGTAAATTTCTCAGAGTCCGAATTACTCCAATTAATAACTCAAACTCCCCTTCTAAATCGGAATTAATCAAAGAATTATCTAACTTTGGATAAGACTGCAAAGCCAAACAATTTTCTTCTCCCACCTGATTCAAAGTATGCCAAATTTCCTCAGTAATATGAGGCATAAAAGGATGTAATAATCTCAAGATTCCATCCAAAACATAAGCCAAAGTTTGCTGTGCTACTAACTTAGAATTTTCATCCTCTCCTTGCAAGCGAGACTTAACTAATTCCAGATACCAATCACAAAAATCTCCCCAAATAAATTCATAAAGACCCTTAGCAGCTTCCCCCAAACCATAATTATCTAAATAATCGCAAGTTTGCTGCACAGTCTGATAGAAACGAGACAAAATCCAACAGTCTACTAACTCTAATTTATCTGCCTCTGGTTCCCCTAATTCTTGAGGAGTTTTACCCCCTAATTTCATCATCACAAATCGGGCAGCATTCCAAATTTTATTAGTAAAATTTCGAGAAGCTTCTACCGACGCCGACTCATCAGTTTCTCGATTATAATCCATCCTCACATCTTGCCCTGCTCCGGCAGTTTCTCGCATTAAAGTATAACGCAAAGCATCAGTTCCATACTTTTCAATTAACAACAAAGGGTCGATACCATTACCAACAGATTTAGATTGCTTTTTACCATTTTCATCTAACATTAAACCGTGAATATAAACAGTTTCAAACGGCATTTTGCCAGTGAAATGTACTCCCATCATTGTCATTCTAGCAACCCAGAAAAAGATAATATCAAAACCAGTAGAAAGAGTGCTAGTAGGATAATATTTTGCTAAGTCTGGAGTATTCTCCGGCCACCCCAAAGTCGAAAACGGCCATAAACCAGACGAAAACCAAGTATCAAGCACATCTGGGTCTTGTTGAATTTTCACATCATCGCCAAATTTTGCCCTTGCTTGCTCCAACGCTTCCGCTTCCGAACGAGCGACAACAAAAGGAGTGCTGTCGGAAATTTCCCCATTAGTTTCACTGATAGCATACCAAGCAGGAATTTGATGACCCCACCAAAGTTGTCTGGAAATACACCAGTCTTTAATTTTGACCAACCAGTCGCGATAAACCTTCGTCCAACGTTCCGGAACAAACTTCGGTTGATTATGTTTATCCAATAATTCCAGTGTTTTCGTTGCCAAAGGTTCAATTTTGACAAACCACTGAGTTGAGAGCAGAGGTTCAACAGGTACTTTACCCCGATCGCTATAGGGAACACTATGACTATAATCTTCCACCTTGACCAAAACGCCCTCTTCTTCCAACCGTTTCACAACATTTTTCCGCGCCTCAAAACGGTCTTGCCCAACAAACACTCCCGCATTTTCATTCAAACTGCCATCCTTATTCATAATATTAATGAACGGCAAATTGTGACGCTTACCCATTTCAAAATCATTAGGGTCGTGAGCAGGAGTAACCTTAACACAACCCGTACCAAACTCAGGGTCAACCAACTCATCAGCAACAATAGGTATTTCCCGTTCCATTATTGGTAACGTCAGAGTTTTGCCAATAATATCTTTGTAGCGATCGTCATTAGGGTTAACAGCAACACCAGTATCTCCCAACATTGTTTCTGGGCGAGTAGTAGCAACTTCCACATAACCACTACCATCAGTGAGGGGGTAGCGAAAATGCCAGAGGTTGCCCTGAACTTCTTTTTTTTCTACTTCCACGTCAGAAATAGCAGACTGACTAGCAGGACACCAGTTAACCAGATAATTACCACGATAAATGAGACCCTGTTCGTAGAGACCCATGAATGCTTCGATGACAGCTTTTGATAAACCTTCATCAAGAGTAAAGCGCTCGCGAGTCCAGTCTGTCGAAACTCCTAGGCGACGTAATTGATTAACAATAGTACCACCAGACTCTGCTTTCCATTCCCAAGCACGTTCCAGGAATTTTTCCCGCCCAATATCGTAGCGACTTTTCCCCTCTTCTTTGAGTTGACGTTCCAGAATAGTTTGAACGCCGATACTAGCGTGGTCCGTACCAGGGAGGTAGAGAGTATTGTCACCCCGCATCCGATGGTAACGGATAAGCGCGTCAATGAGGGAATTGTTAAAAGCATGGCCTGCATGGAGACTACCTGTAACATTCGGTGGAGGAATAACGATACAGTAGGGGTCGCCTGGTTGGTTAGGGTCTGCCTTGAAAGTGTTATTTTCTTCCCAATACTTTTGCCATTTAGCTTCCGTGGCAAAGGGGTCGTATTTGGTTGGTAGTTCTGGTATGGTTTTGGTCATAGATGAAATTAAATTTTTGGACAGTATTTGATTGTCCTTAATATTGTGCCATAGCTTACAGTAGGTTGGGTTAAGCGACAGCGCAACCCAACAATTTATCTATCTTTGTTGGATTTCGGAGGACCTCAACCCAACCTACAAAACTTACAGTAGTAGCGTCTATAGATTTATTTTGTGGGTAAGTTTGAGCATTATGGAGACTTCTCCGGAAAAGAGGGAGTAGGGAGTAGTAGGGACGTTGCATGCAACGTCCGTACGGATTAGGGGGAAAGAATTAATGGTTTATGCACTATAATTGATTTGATTTTTAATTATCACGCCTATGTCTAATGGAGACCTCTCCCCCGACCCCTCTCCTGCTTTTGAGAGGGGGGAAATATTCTCCCCATTCCCTCCTCCCCTCTTTCAAAGGGGAGTAAGGGGGGATAGGTTTTTTTTACCACAATTTTAGTGTAGACACCCTACTACTACCTCGTCTAGCTTTAAAATGTGGGTAAAGAGCGAGTCAATGAAGACCTCTCCCCCAGCCCCTCTCCTGCTTTTGAGAGGGGGGACTCTTCTCCCCCTTCCCTCGTAGGGAAGGGGGTTGGGGGGTTAGGTTTTTTAACCACAATTTTAGTGTAGACACGCTAGTAGGTTGGGTTAAGCGACCGCAACTCAACAATTTATCTATCTTTATTGGTTATCTATTTTTGTTGGGTTTCGGGGTACCTCAACCCAACCGACAAAACTACTAGGTTAATGAAATTGGTGTTATATCAAATCCGGATAATTACCATACCCAAGTCATTGCGACTGTAACGGAGTGGAAGGAAGCAATCTCAGTGGGCTTACATTCTTTCTTTCTTAATTTTCCAACTTAATTTTCCAATCTGGCTAAATTTATTCTGATTAAGTTATATCACCTTTGGATAATAAGTTATCAAAAAAGTCTGTGTTTATAGTTGTGCTTGAAGGCCAAATATATTAGGGGGTATGAAAGCACAACTACAAACCAATTATAAGGTGCTGTTTTCTCTCTCTCAATCTAACGATGATGAAACTCTCTAACCCCTTTCTCCGTAAATGGCGTTTTTTGCTGCTGTTGTTGTTGGTGCTGTTGATAGTAAATTTTGGTCATGTTCGAGCTTCTGAGAACTCACCGCCCGAAGACTGGCAACTCCAGGGAATATTGGCGGCGTTGGATGATCCTGACCCTGATGTTTGGGTTAAGGCTTTGGAAAAAATGTCTGACTATGACCTTGAGTCTCCTGTTGAAATTCCCCCGGAGCGGTTAGAACAAATTGGAAAGTTGTTGAGCAATGAAGATTCAGATATGCGTTCTGCAGCAGCAAGGGTAGTGAGTGAGATGGGGTCTGAGGCTAAAGATTTGATTCCACAGTTGCAGAAGTTGTTCGGTGATGAAGATTCGGATGTTCGTAAAGCAGCAGCAACGGCAGTGGGTAAGATGAGGTCTGAGGCTAAAGATTTGATTCCACAGTTGCTGGAGTTATTGAAGGATCAAGATCCGGATGTCCGTGAAGCAGCAGCAATAGCAGTGGGTGAGATGGGGTCTGAGGCCAAAAATTTGATTCCACAGTTGCTGGAGTTATTTAGGGATAAAGATTCGGTGAATTTATGTTATGCACTAGCAGAAGCAGTAGGTAATATAGTGTCGGAGGCTAAAGATTTGATTCCCCAGTTGCAGAAGTTGTTGAGCGATGACGAACTTTTTTGTGTCCGTAGACCAGTAGCAGCAGCGGTAGGTAAGATGGGGTCAGAGACGAAGGCATTTATTCCCCAGTTGCAGAAGTTGTTGATCGATGATGATTCGCATATCCTTGCAGCAGCAGCAACAGCAGTAGGTAATATAGGACCGGAGGGGAAGGCATTTATTCCCCAGTTGCTGAAGTTATTGAGCTATGAATATTTATCATCAGTCCGTGAAGCAGCAGCAATAGCAGTGGGTAAGATGGGGTCTGAGGCAAAGCCATTTATTCCCCAGTTGCTGGAGTTATTAAGGGATGAAAGTTCGTTTATCCGTGAAGCCGCAGCAGAAGCAGTGGGTGAGATGGGATCTGAGGCCAAAGATTTAATTCCACAGTTACTGGAGTTATTGAGGGATGATGATTCAAATGTCCGTTATACAGCAGCAATAGCAGTGGGTAAGATGGGGTCTGAGGCCAAAGATTTGATTCCACAGTTGGGGAAACTATTGGCCGATGAAAGTTCGTTTATCCGTGAAGCCGCAGCAGAAGCAGTGGGTGAGATGGGGCCTGAGGCCAAAGATTTAATTCCACAGTTACTGAAACTGTTTGATGATGAAGAATATTCAGATGTCCGTAAAGCAGCAGCAACGGCAGTAGCTCAGATGGATTCGGAAGCTCAAGAGTGGATTCCTCAGTTGCAGCAATTGTTGAGTGATGAAAGTTCAGATGTCCGTGAAGCAGCAGCAAAAGCAGTAGGTAATATAGGGTCGGCTAAAGATTTGATTCCACAGTTGCTAAAGCTTTTAGAAGATGATAATTGGTCTACTCGTGAAGCAGCAGCAACAGCATTAGCTCAGATAGGAAAATTGAATACTCCGCAAATTTTAAAGATTTTGAACACAGCTCATATAAGTCGCTATGAAGAAGCAAGACTCCGTTTTCTGGCCTACTCTGTAAGTGGTCGAGAATCTAATATTGTTAGTTTAATTCAATGGTTAGGTTCACCGAAAAAATATCCCCATGAAAATAATAAGTCTATTGCTCGGGAAGAGGGCAAAAAAGTTTTAAAGCTTTTTGCAGAAATTTGGCAGCAAAGTCAGTCTTTAGAAGACTTGCGCCCGGAATTGAAACGACAAATTGATATTGTGGTTAAAAAGGTAGATTGGCAACTAGAAGATGTTGACTTACTCCAAACCCACTACAATAACCTCAAAGATCAAGACATTAAAGTCAAAATAGATGCCTTGAAAGGAATACAAGTTTTCTCCTACATCTGGAAAATTCTACTCTTTCACGCCATCATTTGGCTCATCCTCTTCTCCCTCTATCCCAAATCTCCCGAAATTCAAACCCTATTCTGGCATCCCCAGATTCGCAGAATTGCCGGATTCGGTTACGTCGGTTTATTACTCACCTGGATACCATTCCTCCGCCGCCGACTCCTCTCTCCTTTCCAACCTATCCTGATCGCCGACGCTAACCTCGACAGTTTCAACCCTGAAGATTACTTTCCCGACTCCAAGGTTTGCCCGAAAAATACCCACAACCTCCAACCCATCAAAACCGCCATTGCCAAAGTGCAATCTCCCATTATCATTGAAGGAGAATCAGGTCTCGGCAAATCCATGTTCCTGTGCTACTGGGCAAAAACCTGCAAAAATATCGTCGTTTACCTACCCGCTAGCAAATGTGCCGAAGGAGCGATCGCTGCCATCCAAACCAAAATCCCCATTTCTCAAACAGACGGCAAATTCCTAGAAAACCTCATCTACAATAACGCCCTAGAAATTTGTATTGACGGTCTCAATGAAGTCACCCCTGACACCCGCACTAAAATCAGTTATTTCGTCGAGCGTCACTTCCGGGGTCATATCCTCCTCACAACCCAACCCCTAGATTGGATTCCACCCTCGGCGACCAAAACCTATATTCTCCAACCATTGCAACGTCAGCAAATTGGAGGTTTTCTCCGCAGTCGTCAGTTTACGCCATCCGCAGAAACTTCAATTTCCCAGTCTGAGTATGAGGAAGCTTGTGAAGAATACCTGGAAAAAGCCTTCAATTCCCAGAAACAGTCAGAGGAAGAGCGCAAAGCAGTCCGTCGGTTACTCTCGAATCCTATGGATCTAACCATTGTTGGGCAAATTCTCGCCCAGGGAAAAACTCCCGACTTGCTCAACCTGCAACAACAGCAGTATCAGGTGATGGCAGCAGAATACGAGCAGATAAATTTGCATTCTTTTCCCCTGACAGAATTTGCCGAAACAGCATATCAAATGCGCCTTAACGATGAAATAAATATTCCGTCGGAGTGGAAAAATGAGCTACATTGCATGGAAAACTACAAAATGGTTTTGCGCCGTCAACGCCATGTAGAAGGTGATTCAGGTTCCCAGTGGTATTTCCGCCATGATAAAATTCAAGAATATTTTATAGTGCAGACATTTCTTGGTGAGGAAAATAAAAAATTAGAGCAACATATTAACGACCCCAGATTTCGAGGAGTTTATCTATTATTAGCAACCCTCCTTCCCTATAACGAAGCACTGTTATTACGAGAGAAATTATTAATCAATGCAGCGGAAACTAAAGACCATGTTGTGAGCGACCAATTTATTCAACGATTAAATTCTCGGTCGGAACTATCCAAAAATGGAGAGAATTTCAACCTGCTAGAAATTATTAAATTGCTGATTGTTGAGAAAAATAGTAATATAAATATTGAAGTTAACCCTAATTTTGAGACTAACCCTAATTTTGAAGCTAACCCTAATACTGAATTTAACCCTAATTTTGAAGCTAACCCTAATACTGAATTTAACAATATAAGGAGTGAACAAATGAATGATCCTAAAAAATCAAAATATGATATGAGTGGAGCTAATAATATTAGTAATATAGCCGATCAAAGGCAAAGTGACAGTAGCGGTAATGTAGTTGAGAAAGCTGAAGCTGACAATCAAATTATAGGAAGTGGAACCCAATATAACTATAGCTCCCCAGAAAAGCAAACCCTCGCCGAAGCTGCTGCATAAATTCAAAAATTATTGAAACAATTAGAATCAAATAATCCTGCTGCCACAGATGCAGAAAAAACAGCATTTGTTACCGCTTCTATTCCGCCGAATAACCGTCAACGTTTTGTCGGAGCATTGCAAGCAGGAGGCAAAGAAGCTCTGAAAGAATTATTAGATAATCCTTACATTAATGTGGGAGTTGCTATTGTTGAAGGGTGGCAAAATCCCAATTAATTAATGGATAATTGATAATGAATAATTGATAATTACCTCTGGTTAAAACCTTAAGGGATAAGGGAATTGAATATAAGGAAATATCCTAGCACTTTTCTCTTGGTCGATAGGTAGCGTTTCAGCTATAACCGACATGAAAAACGAAGTTGTGCGCTAGCTAAACGACCGCTTTTTTCCCTATGGGGGGAGGCTTTTAACCAAGGTATTTAATTAATAAAGGTATTTAATTAATAATTATTAATTATATCAAATCCGGATAATTAATATACCCAAGTCCGCAGCGAGTGGAACGGAGTGGAACGAAGCAATCTCGGCGCATCCATGATATTGCTTCCTATCGTCGCAATGACGACTGTTCAACCGGATTTTATATTATTCGGTAAAATGAAGTCAGAAGTCAGAAGTAGTAAGGCTTTATCACTCACATAATTTGATGGGCTAAAGTTCTACTACGAGCCTAATTATAAATGTTCTACCGAACACGATCGGGACTTACGCATTAGGTACGAAAAACTAGGGTTTGAGATTGCTTCCCTATCGGTCGCAATGAGGAAAATACGTTGTACTGCGTAAGTCCTAATGATATAGAACTACGCATTAAGGTTAGGACATTTCTAAACCCTGAAATCTTTTAACCGTTTACTATTCCCTATTCCCTATTCCCTATTCCCTAGCGCTATATAACTATTTGTTGAACAATCGACAAAGGCAAGTCTAAAGATTGAGGAATATTCTGCAAACACTTTGTTTCCTCATGACAATTGTCTACTTTATTGTCAAGTTGGTGGAAATTTTTTCCTGAAGATATTATTCTGTCATTGTGAGTGGAACGAAGTAGAGCGAAGCAATCTCAGTTCGCCTAAATTCTTTGTTAAATTTTTTGTTCCGTCAATTTAATCATGTTAAGCTTAAAAATGCTGCTTTCTATCTCTCAATCTTAAGACGATGAAACTCTCTAACTCCTTTCTTCGTAAATGGCGTTTTTTGCTGCTGTTATTCGTAGCCTTATTGGTAGTAAATTTGAGTCATGTTCAAGCTTCTGAGAAGTCACCGCCGAAAGACTGGCAGCTCCAGGGAATGTGGGCAGCATTGGATGATGCTGACCCTAATGTTTGGAGTGAGGCGATGAAAAAAATGTCTGAATATGACTTTAAACCTGTTGTTGAAATTCCGTCGGAGCGAGTAGAACAAATTGGAAAATTATTGAGGGATAGAAATTGGCGTGTCCGTGCAGCAGCAGCAACAGCAATAGGTCAGATCGGGTCGGAGGCTAAACAATTTATTCCCCAGTTACTACAATTGTTCAGGGATGACAATTGGCGCGTCGTAATACAAGCAGCAACAACAGTAGGTAAGATAGGGTCAGAGGATAAAGAATTGATTCCCCAGTTGCAGCAGTTGTTTAAGGATGAAAATTGGCGTGTCCGTGCAGCAGCAGTAACAGCAGTGGGTGAGATGGGGTCGGAAGCTAGACAATTTATTCCCCAGTTACAGCAGTTGTTGAAGGATAAAAATTCGGATGTCCTTAGAGCAGCAGCAACAGCAGTGGGTAATTTGGGGTGGGAAGCTAAACAATTTATTCCCCAGTTGCAGCAGTTATTGAGGGATGAAAATTCGGATGTCCGTTACGCAGCAGCAATAATAGCGGATGAGATGGGGTCAGAGGCTGTAGAATTGATTCCCCAGTTGCAGCAGTTGTTAAGCGATCGACATTCGGAGGTTCGTTATGTAGCAGTAACAGCAGTGGGTGACATGGGGTGGGAGGCTATAGAATTGATTCCCCAACTACTGAAGTTGTCGAGAGATCGACACATACGTGTCCGTTTTGCAGTAATAAAGACAATGAGTGAGATAGAATGGGAGACCCAACAATTTATTCCTGAGTTGGAGAAGTTGTTCAGTGATGAAGATGCGGGTGTTCGTAGAGCAGCAGCATGGGCAATGGGTGAGATGAGGTCGGAGACTGCTAAACAATTTATTCCTCAGTTGCAGCAGTTGTTCAAAGATAAAGATGACCGTGTCCGTGCTGCTGCTGCATCCGCAGTGGGTAATCTGGGGTCGGAGGTTAAACAATTGATTCCTCAGTTGCAGCAGTTGTTCAAAGATGAAGATGAGCGTGTCCGTGCTGCTGCTGCATCCGCAGTGGGTAATCTGGGGTCGGAGGCTAAACAATT
>JAAUYL010007901.1_pt1 | contig 12765 bp, 4 predicted proteins | sample 7278011 | NCBI WGS metagenome assembly JAAUYL01 (sample SAMN14350225, study PRJNA611818) | marine sediment metagenome | isolation source: surface marine sediment (1.8m) | place: French Polynesia: Moorea | collected 2018-08 | reverse complement strand
GCTGTTTCCGGTTCCTGTTCGCTGTCAGTGTCAGTTTCCGTTGGCGCTTCAGTTGTTATAACCTCTTCTTCTTTTGTTGGTTCGGTGGTTTCCACTGGTGGATCTGTGACAGCCTCCTCCTTAACAGGTGCGTCCTCGTCTCCATCTCCGGTTTCCATTGTAGCCACAGTTGTATCCATAATCTCCTCCTCCTCCTCCTCATCAACTTCAACTTCTGGAGCGATTGTAGTCGCAGGCTCTTCTTCTTCTTTTTCAACCTCAGTTGGTGTTTCAGACGGTGCAGGTTCCGTTGTCACAATTTCTTCCGCTGGAGCATCTGTTGTAACCTCAGCAATTTCCTGGTCGCCCTCAACTGGTGCTTCAGTGACAGCTTCAGTTGCAGATTCCATATCTCCAGCCTCTTCAATGGTTTCAACAACTTCCTCTTCCATTGGTGACTCCGTCATTGACTCTTCCACATCAGTTTCCTCTTGAACAGTTGTCAATTCTTCTTGACCTTCTGTTGTCCCGGGCTCCTTTTCCTCTTCCATATCTTCCATTTCTGTCTCAACTTCCGGTTCCTCTGGCGCCATTGTGGTTTCCACTGGAGCCTCCGTGGATTCATCTCCTTCAGCGTCAGCATCGTCAATGTCCTCTTCCTTTTCAGGAACTTCAGCTATCTCCTCGATAGTTGCAACTTCCTGTTCCGACGTTTCCGTTTCCGCTAGTTGCTCTTCACCAACTCCTTCCGGTTTGGATGAGCCATCAGTCTGCGACATTGATTCTGGATCTTCCGGCTCTGGAGGTGTGCACTCAACACGTGGACAGCATTCTCCCTCATCTTGGACTTCTTTGCAAGTGACTCCTGGTTTCGGAATGATTCCTGGTAGAGCGCATGGTGTTTTGAAACACTCCACGTTGCCTTTGATGCAGTTGCATGAATCGCACTTGTCTTCGGCTGGAACCTCATCTCCGTTCGCATAGGTGACATCATTGACAGTGCAATTTCCATCATCCGGTTTGTCTGAAAAAAGTGGTTGCAATTAATATACTTCATCAACTGATTTTGTATTGAAATAATATGTTAGTGAATTTGAAAGCATGATGTGATTTGAAATATCTGCTTACCGCACTCATACTGTTCAGGGCAACATTTTGTAGTGGGAAGTGGTCTGCAATTTTCCTTTCCTTTGGGAATGAGGCATTCTCTTGTGGCGCAGATTTCAACGCCGCCAGTGCAGAAGCAATAATCGCAGGGGTTGTTCGATGGCATATCCTCGCCATCAGAGTAGAACACTCCATTCTTTTCACAATCACCAAGTCTTTCATCCACATCAGTGTCGTCGTCAAGAATTTCATTGTAATCCACATCAGCTCCAAACTTCTCCAGGATATCAACGGTAGTGGTTTCTGGGGCCATTGTTGTTGACGCTTCAGTAGATGTGGCGTCAGTCGTTGATGCTTCAGTTGAGGTGGTTGAAGTTGCCTCTGTCGACGAAGCCTCTTCAGAAGCAGCTTGAGATTCTGAATAAGCTTCAGCTGATGATGCTTCCGTTGACGTAGTTTCAGTAGTAGAAGCGTCAGTAGTTGACGTGGCGTCAGTAGTTGATGTGGCGTCAGTCGTAGAAGCATCAGTAGTTGATGTTGCGTCAGTAGCAGAAGCGTCAGTAGTTGACGTGGCGTCAGTTGTTGAAGTGGCGTCAGTAGTTGATGAAACTTCAGTTGTGGAAGCATCAGTGGTTGACGCAGCGTCAGTCGTTGACGTTGATTCAGTTGACGCAGCGTCAGTCGTTGACGTCGATTCAGTTGACGCATCTTCAGTGGTTGACGTGGTTGCCTCAGTTGATGAAGACTCTGTCTCCTCCTTTTCAGGGGTTTCCTGAGCTGTTTCACTGGCGACATCCTCCTTCTCCTCTTCCTCTTCTTTGCTTGTGTCATCTGACACTGTGGTTTCCAGTGGTTTTGGCTCCCTAAGAGTGGTCATTTCAACATCAACGTTCGAGTCCTCAGCTCTGGAAGTGGATGTTTCGTCACACTCGTATTTGGGACAGCAGACTCCATCTTCAAAGACTGGCTCGCAATTGTCGTAGCCTTCAGGTTCTCCAGGACATTCTTGAGTTGCACAAATCACAACGCCATTTGCACATTGGCACAGTTGACAGACATCTTCAACAGTAATGTCGTCGCCATGATTGTATTCCACACCATTGAAGAGACAAGGTTTGGCAGAAGTTTCCTCAGAAGCCTCTTGTTCAGGAGCTTCAGTTGGCTCAGTTGAGGAAACGGTAGTTGTTGTCGTTGACGTTACCTCAGTGGTTTCCGCCGTTGTAGATGTCGTTGACGCTTCAGTTGTAGCAGTAGTGGACTCTGCTTCTGTCGTTGAGGTTGCTGTTGTGGAATCACTCTCCGTTGTTGAGGAAGCCAATGTAGTTGTCGTTGATGAAGTTTCCTCAGTTGAGGAAACCTCCGTTGAAGAGGCAGCCTCTGTTGTCGTTGACGTTGGCGTTGATTCAGTTTCCGTTGTACTTGAAGGCTCTTCAGTTGATGTTATTGGGGCAGCTGTTGGTGTTGTTGCTGTGGTCGATGGAGCCTCAGAAGAGGACGTTTCCTCCTCAGTTGTTGCTTCCGTTGGAGCTGCAGTTGTTGTAGTTGTCGTTGACTCGGTTGTTGATGAGGTTTCTGGAGCAGCAGTTGTCGTTGTTGTGGTCGAAGAGGAATCACTTTCCTCAGGGGTTTCCTCTCCTTCATCAGTGTCGTCGTCCAATATTTCCTCCTCTTCAGGATCCTTTACCTTCTCTTCAACTGAAGGACAATTCTCATCGGTCTCGCAGATGACAACGCCATCCAGGCAAACGCATTTCTGGCAGGGATCGTCGCTAGGAACCTCCTGCTCATCCTCGAATTCCTCTCGGTTAAAGACGCATTTCCTCATTTCCGTTGGCATTTCCTCCATTGCCTCCCCCTTTTTATCTACGACGTCAGTGTCCGGCCGTTCTGCAGGCTTTGACTGATCAGGCAGTGCAATGGGTGGTGGTTGGTTGTTAGGCTCTATACAGCACAAAATACAGGTTTTTAAGCAGGTGATCATGGGTGCAAAATAACTAAAAAGCTAATGAGGTAATGAGGTAATGGACTTACTGCATTTGTATTCGGAAGGACAGCAGGTTCCCGGTTCTGGAGGTAAGGGCTCGCACGAATCTTTGTCGCCTTCTAGAGGTCCCATACAGGCTTCAACAGCACAAACGATATCTCCTTGCATACAATAGCAATGCTCACACGGATCTTCGCTATCTGAAATTCAATTCATATTCAAGAAAATTCCATTAAAATCGTTTTATGAGAACTTACCAATAGAGGCTCCCTCAGCATAAAAGTTGCCATTTTGAACGCAGCCACCGATTTTGGGTTTCACTGTCGTAGGCCTCTCAGTTGTTCCTGGCATCAGACCCGGGATTGAAATTCCGTCCTCTGGAAAGGAGATACATAAACAGTTATTTTGTATCGGAAGAAGACCATAAATGGGAGAAGATTTTTGGCACATGGAGCTGGTTTTGTGTGGTTTTCATGTCTCTTTTTAAAAGGCAACGTAAAATGTTTTTATTTACCGCATTCGTATCGGACGGGGCAGCAAACCCCTTCTTGGTAGATCGCTTCGCAGCCCTCGACTTTTAGTGTGCATTCCTGCATCACGCACGCAGTGTTATTGCGAATGCAATAGCAAAGCTCACAAGGCCTCTCCGGGTCCCGAGGTACCTGTAAAAAAGCAGACGGTTGCTCACAATGGCCCATTTCAGAGATGCAGTCAAATCTAGACAAGTTATTAGACGGTAATTAAAGACCACTAAAAAAGGGCTATCGCATTCCAGTGAAATTTCCCCTTGCAAGAATTCGGTAAGGTACCCAAGTACTTTGGAAAATAAGAAGGCAGCCAAGAAAAGAAAACGACGGTGGTAAGAAACAAATGCAAAATGTCAAAGGTTATCGAAGATTCACTCAGCTGATGCCTGCAGCACCTAGCGGCTAAGGCATGTAACCTGTCTTTAGTAATGGCATATTTTCGCACCACCAGCCAACCAAAAGATGGTGGTTTTCAGTTGAAAAAGCTCTTTGAAACGTCAAGATTCAACTTCAGAGATCAGATGACTACGGTCTCCGACAATTCTGAGCCTGGGGTATTTTTGTTTTGGGCCCTCCCTATTGACCCAATTCCCAGCTGGTATGCAGCTCGGAATTCCTGCTTGTCATCTGCTATTTACACTTCTTCTCACTGCGTAAGGGTTTTACCTAACACTTATCTATATACCTAAATACATGTATGATGTTTTGCGCGAGAGAGCGTTGATGATTGCAAATTAACCTGTGTGACATCGACCCTTTTTCGAGCCGAAGGCAAAAATTATTTACGCTTTAACTGGCTTCGACAGGCCCATATCTATCTAAATACTTGCTACCGGTTTTAACTATTTATTTACCTGCATTCCGTCCATGTAAAATTGTCCGTCTATGCTGCAACCCTGTCCTTCATCAACGACATCTGTTGACAGATCTGTGCCCGAGCCCGAGGGCTGATCAGTATCCGTACCCGAGGGCCCGTCAATCATGAGGGGAGGCAATGTGCTCGTCGTAGTGCCTGTTGTTGTACTCGTCACCAGCGTTACAGGAACTGAAATTAAACGTAAACAAACAAATATAAACATTTTTCAAGCTCTCCATGAGTTTTAGGCCATGTGAAATTTGAGGTCACAACACTCCGACCTCTGTGCAAAGACAACTTTGATAGTGATTTCCATCTCGCCAAAGTCGGGGGATAAAGTAAACAAACCATTAATCCCAGTTTCCCGCTTTTTCCCGAGGCGGTGAAGAATCCCCGAAAAAACCATGGATCGCGCAAAAGTGTACCCACCCACTTTTCGGGCCCAATTTTTTACCACTAAGAAAAAAAACCGAACGTTGGCTTTTTCAGAAACTCTCCTAGGCCTATATTTATAGCAATTTGCCGCTCATGTTTCTAGTTGTTTTTTGCTCTGTAATAATACGTAAAATTAACCCTCTCTATCTCCCACAAAAAAGGTGAAATAACTTAATATCTTCTTAATGTTTCATTTTGGGTGGGTCGGTATGTAGATAATTGTTGCCATAATAAACATTTTTGTACGACCAAAAATTATTTGAGTATCTCAAAAAATAATGAAGGATTGTAACTGACAGTTCCCATGATTTTTTTGATAATTACATATCCCATAAAATCTGTTATAGAAATATTTTCTCACCTTCAGGACACATGATTGTGGGACAACATTGGTCGTCTCGCTTCTCTACGATGCAGTTTTTTCCCGCGGGTTTTATGAACGGACAAACTCGGAGGTAGCACATTAGCATTTGGTTGTGGCAAGTACAATTGAGGCACGGCTCGCTGGTTCGAATCTGCTCACCCTCCTCATAATGTTGATACTGGTAATAGCAACCTGAAAATTAATTAAGCAATTATTTAATTATGACATTAAAAACCAATTAATATATTTGTAAGCGTACCTTCTTCTGGATAATCCTCGTTCCACGAATCGAGAGGAGCTGAAATAAAATGTAAACAGAAAAGAAATCAACAAAAGAAACTAAGCAAACTGAAATGGGTTAATGTGTCCATTTATTTATAGCCTCTCTTATCAAAAGCGAAACGTTTTGCGATTTTGCAATGCCATTCTCCAGACGATCATTGATTTTTAAAAAGAATTCAGCAAAAGTGGCCAAACCACTTTCATTTCTTTGACCCAGAATAATTTTTGCAAAATCTCTCAGGCTTTCTGAAAAAAAAAGAAACTCTGGTTTTCATGATATTTTTATCATGCATTCCAAGTCGATTGAGAAAAACGGGAAGAAAATCGCTTGAGCGAAACCTCTTCTACTTGCACTTTGGCTCGACGTACTACAATACGTATTTTTCTGTCTCTCTGGTTAACCATCACATGCTCTAGCTTTTCTGGAATCTATTTTTTTACTTCATGGGTCTTTAAACGCAGCAAATGATTTTTCCAGAAGTCATTCCATTCTCCTTTTGTTTCAGAGTTACGAGTCCACAGCACCCTCCTACATAATATTCTTATTATTGCTTTTTAAACTAAAGCCAGCTCGTTAAACAGACAATAGCCAAATAAAGAGCAGAAGAAAATGCGGAAGGAGATCAAGCAGATGCTCTCCAGAGTTAGAGTTCACTCGTCCAAAATTCTTTTCCAAAGTTTTCATTGGAGTCGAAAAAAAATCGTTTTTCCGCGCGTTGAAGTCTCCAAACATATTTTAGGGGATTGCATAGGCTCCCAAGTTTCAACAGTTGTATCAGGCACAGTGATCTACATTTTTCCATGAGCCAAGTCGCACAGCATTACAGAGTACTTAAATAGCAAATAAAACCACGTGTGTTGTTGCTGCTGCTGTTGTTGTTGTTGTTGTTCTGTACAAAAGTTAAATTCCGCAGCGGCAAGTTCCGTGAAAATATCTACTGTAAAACAAGTGTCAATGCCCTTCTATGGGAGACCAGACCACATCTTTTACTTTTTCCTAACGGTACGCGGGGCCTTTTTGCTCACAATTGATCTGATAAGGAAAATGTGGCAGAAAAAGAAAAATAATTTTTGTGCCCATTTTCTAACGACAAAAAATCTGTAAGGAAAAACATGACAGCCAAACACCCAAGATGTTCGTGTGCATGATGGTAGACAATAAGTGAAACGCGTAATAAATCAAAGTGGGGACGTAGAGATGGGGAATATGTGACATGCATGTTGCCTCTATATTTTTACATGTGGTTTCTCCCCACCAAAAAAATGTCTACCTTTACGATCCTTCTCAGGAGAAAATATCAACTGCTGTTTGCATGAGAGGTCAAAAAGTCTGAAATAAACACTGGATACGACCGATGCGATGCTCTTTTATTACCCATTGTCTCGTGTAAAACTCGCTGTCTCTCCAGTTTTTATTCTCTGTGGTGGGTCTGTTTTAACAGCAAAACGGTTGGCCCTCATGGCCTTGTGCTCAGAATAGAAAGGAAGGGACTGCAGGCAAAACCCTGAGAAATAGTCTAATTAATGTCTGCTCTCCTCACAGAATATTTGTAGCTGAATTATGTGTCGTCTCATTTCTTTTTTATTTTAATCTCATTTAATGTTATGGAGACCTGCAGCACCGGAGCGAATTCAAAAATTGAACCCTTTCTTTACTGAGAGAAAACACAGATGCCTACGGTCTGGTTATCAGCTGTGAGAAATCGCGATAGCCCATGATCAAAATGCATCATTGCAAAAAATCCCTTTCAAAAGGTTTCCTTGACGTGACAGAAATAGAAATGAATGGAGATTCCATTTCAAAAACGAGATTAAATTATTTTTACAAGTAGCTTGAATTTTGAATATTTTTTTGACAAAATTGAGGTGGTAGCGGGGATAAATATATTTGGCAAATATTTATGCTGAAAGTGTTCCTCTCAAAGGTACAACATAAGATTTATGGGCTTGACAGAAGAGGTCTTGACAATGCATACTAACTCATTTTTTCATCTTCTCCTTCTTCAAATGAAATATTATTGTTAGGCCAGGGGTTTGAATGGAAAAAGAGGGGCTTTATAGCGACCTTAAGCCTATGCTTTGCATGATAGATTCAGTCAGCGACCAGACGCTACTGTAAACTTTAAATTACGACCCATGTCATCTATTTATTTAATCTCTACTCCTTTTATGAAAAGGTGAGATATCAGGGTGTTTGCTGAATGCGCAAATAAAATAAACGTAAATCCCACTGCGCCAAAAAGTACACGAATTTTGAGTTTCAGCTTTTGGCCATAGATTTGGATTTGCTTTACAAGATTATGCTTTACGCTCACAGTTAAAATCAGCAACACATACTTCAAAAGAAAGTTGATATTGGGGCCCACCATGAAACTCGTGAAATCAAATTGTTACAGATGACGAGTGTCCAAAATTAGCCAGCTCCTTTTTCGCAACACACAGTTACAGTCACACAAGCCCATTTTTAACGAGGAGAGGTTTCACTTTCCCTTTGCTTTGAAAACCATTTGGGACTGGAGACAGGTTTTGCAAAAGCCAAAAGAGAGCTCTCGGCTCTCCGAATGGAAAAAGGGCTACATGATTAAAGCGCATTTCATTCACATTTTGACAAGGCAAGCCACCATTTTTCATTCTTTGAGTTTTTGAGGCCTGGTTTCCCCTTCCCCAGAATGCTCATTACCGTGCTCAAAATACCCGCTTTTAAATGCATTCCAAGACCATCATCAAAAAGAGCTACAACTTAATTCAAACGTCGAGAAAACAAAATATTATTATTTTGCACACAGACTGCATGGTGCATTGGCTTGGGAAAAGTTTTGGCTATTTTTAAAAATAAAATACATTTATCTGGTAGCGCCCATTTGAGCTCGGTCACGCTCCTCAGTATGAGAAAAGATGTGCAAAAAGCCTCGTGAATATTATGTGAAATGACGACTGCTACGTGACACTTTTAAGCGCTAAAGACGTTTGCAGATAAAATATTTTTCTTACCTGCATTTATCGTGGTGGCAAAAATGAAAATGGAAATGGCGCAAATCTGCAAAATCTGCCCCAAGTCTGGACCTCTCAGAGCGAACTTCCACCGTCGCTCCCGCATTTTGTTTTGCTACTTCGATGCAATCTTCAGAATTGATATTTTTCCAATTTGTCTAGCGGTGGACCTGAAAAAAAAATAATAAACAATATTAAACATCTAGTCATGCTTGGGGTTGTTGCCATTATTTATGTAATTGAAAAGTAAACAAACATGTAGTGCCACACCTAAAATACCGAAAAAAACATGACATTTTTTGCCTCAACATCATGTAAATACAACCTCTTTAATACTATTAAAGTAATGTTCAAATAAGATCAAAAGATTGGAATAGGAAAGGCATGGTAAGTTATTGCCATTTTAATGGCAGAAATTAAAATTCCCTGAGCCCTTTGAGATCTACTTACTTTCCAAAAACTGCATTGCACTGCCACACTGCCACTGCATCGTACCTATTGTTGTTTTCGATTTACGATCAATTAAACTTGCTCATAACTTATCTTGAAAAGACAATAGAGGTGGTCCTCAAGGGGGTGAAGAAACCTGCTGGTATTCGCAGTCAACAAAATGAGTCATTTGATACAGCTCGTAAATAGTTGCTCTTCCCTCACAGCATCCAAATCTAGGGGTGAGTTTACTAAATAAAATAAAAACATTTTCGGGGGATGTTCTTAAGCAAGACCACCTACAGCGATAAATTGCTTCGAACATCTCATTTTTACCACCTATTTCAAGTATTTTCGAACGGTTGGGAATCACACAAAAAATGGTGCCTAAAATATGCAGGAAAAAAATGGATCGAGAATGGCAACATGAAGAAAAGATTCCAAATGCCACCTTGGTGCAAATTTCACCCACAGGCAACGAGCAAAAAAGCTTCCCAAGATTGATTGTAGCCGTAATGACCTCACCTGTAGTATTCCTAAAACTACTTTTTCTACTGAGCGTTCTCTTTTATGTATGCTGTTCATCCTAAAGTGTCAGGCCAGTAGGTGCAAATAACTGTTCTGATCACCGTTGCCACCCTCGTCGAAAGAAATTTTTGGCAACGCCGAGGTTTTCTGCCTCCTTTCAAAATGAGGCGATGGTCTCAACCGCAAAAAAGCGGATAGTTCACCAACTTAACAAAATATTTTAGGTTCTTTAAGACGAGACATTGATAGACTGCTTACAATTTATTTCCTGAAAGCCCAGGCGTCACTTTTTTGCCGCGTTTCGCTTTTGAATTTTCAATTTTGATCTTGCGATGGAGAGACCTTTTTGACTTTAAGGGCTTTCCTGGCGCCACTTTGCTTTGCTTTGCGAATGGGAGAGATTCTTAAAAACAGATCCTATATTCTACCTCAGGAATTTTCCCCCTGAGAGCAGCCATAAAACGACAACAATAGTCCTTCCTTAGCATCGCGTGACCAGACATTTGACAATTTCAGCTGCCGATCCATGCGTGCGTTGCAGTCACCAGAAAAATGGGTCAATTTTGATGGCGAGATTCTGGCTTCTCGGAAAGATGTTGCCTTAGAATTTATAGCTGGGAGGTAAGGCCTACATAAATAGTTTTGTACATAGCAATCAATAACAACCATAGGGCACACTTAGGCAAAACGTCTTGAACAAAAAGTCATCGTACAGAGTACAGTGAAATGGCTTTTGTTTGCCAGAGCTTACTAAGCAAATCTTCTAGGCCTATGGCAGACGAGTCAGAGTCACGTACTTATAAAATGCTTGAAACAATGTCCTATAAAAACGAGAGGGGGGAGTCCCTTTAATGATGCGACGCTTGCTTGATAATCTTCGATGCCAACAATTTTTTGGGTGAGGCAATGAAATTTGCTCGGTAGTCTGAACATCATCATGCCTTTGGGCCTTCTTTGCATAACAGTAATATGTTCATTAACTGGATCAACTTCGTGATTCACAATTTGTACAGATTTTTTAGAATTCCTTGAAGGTGTTGTTTGAATAAAAGCAAAGACTTGTAAACAAACAACACACCGCACACTTATTTTGCAATTTGGCATGTGCATTCAGCTGTTTTCCCTTTTGTTTACATTCGTGTCTCACGTGTCCAAACTTTAAAGCTCGGCCGACGGCCATTATACTAGTACAATGAAAAGGAAAACAAACAATTTACGAATATTTTCACGGAAAAACGAAACAAGATCACCTTAATCACACAGGAAATAATGTGCAAAACAATCATTAAAACGGGAATCTAACGGGTTTAAGACAAAAAAAAATAAGAAAATACTTTTTCGGTGACAATTTTTGGCCGTTTTTTGAGCGTGTCTAATTTCTGGAATGTGTGAAAATCTTGAAGTTTTCTCGTAGTGATATCTTAACTTGTAAATCTGTCTCCCCTCGTTTCACAGGTTTTTTTTTACTTTTTTACGTTTTGTATTTTTGAGGAGGGTCAACGACCATTTCAGACACCAAGAAGCAAAAATGCCATTTTGGCCAGCTTTGCTCTTGAACAAAAAAATGCATGAATCTTGTTTATCATTATTATTGCAAAGTAACCACGTCCAAACTCGTATTTCTTTTTAGAGAAAAAAATCTTTTAATAAGACTAGAATTTATTGCAAAATCAGGTCCACATTTTGTCGACAATGTCCGGTTCCTCTATTTATTGCTGAAATTTTTAAGTAATTTTCTAAATAAATGTTTGTTTCAAAATATTTCCAAAAGATCAGGAATTATCAGGAGAAAAAATAAAAGTGATACAAAATTCCAAATGTGGGATGTGAGATTGATTCTCATGGAAATATGTTTCAGTGGATAGAAGATGCTGTGCAGGCCTAGTGTCAAAACTTTGAAATTCCAAAACAGTGTTTCACATGAAACATAAAGTTTTGTATAAAACTGCCATGATGCACTTTAATGTGGCACGCTGCTCTTCTTCAGACAAAATATCTATCTACCTCTACGATTTTATGGACCATTTTGGCTTTTTGCCAGAAAAATAAAGGATGCTCTGTCTACGACGAACAAACAAACTTTTGGTTTGGCAAAACCATCAATCTCAGGTTTTCAAAGGTGGTGGCATTCTGAGACGTCTCTATATTTTCCAATATTTTTTTCTCATACGCAGAAAATTTCACTTTTCTCCAAAAATATTACCAAAAATCAGAAAAGATTCATGGAAAATGAGTGACTGAGTTACCTTGCCTCGGGCATTATTCGACATTTCTCAGCTTCTGCGGCATATTTTTACGCGTGCAGGAATGTATTTCAATTTCCAACTTCTTGGTGAATGGATAGCTTCCAGACCTTGATTTTGTTGTACCAGATGCTTCGTGACTTTTATTAGTAGCAAAATATTGGCTACACTAATATCTACGTGAGAATGGTGGCAAAAAATGCGAAGAAAGAAGAAACGCAGTAGAAGAATTGCTGAGGAGAGCTCAAATATTATACAAGGACGGAGAGCCCCGGTGCAATACTAAGTTTTCCCACAAAAACACAGTGTCTTGCGATCCTGCCTTTGCAGTAGAATGCTTGTGGCAACACTGTGCTCAGAAATGCCAATCTATGAATTATGTTATTGTTTCCCAAGAAAGACAAAAACCAAGTAAAAAGGCAGCGGCGACAGAAAATACCTTTCTGTACCTTTTTCCAGAGCAAAAAGTTCACGCGACTCTGGAATTTTTGTTGACTTGCTAAACTGCGTTTTGTTGTCTTACATTTTTTTCATTGATATGAAATTATTTCGTTTGAATGGAATAGAACATTTCACCGCTATAAAACGTTTGCAACATCATGAACAAACAAAATATGCATTAAAGAAAAGGCATCGCAGACAGTTTTCAATTCAAGATTCGACTTAAAGAGATCCTTGACGTGGCCAGAATTGCAGACTATCAAAATCTGACTAAATAAGGAACTGATCTCTGGTCACATGAGTCCACTTCCAGATGAAAATCACAGTCATGCATAAAAGAAGGCGCTGTGCATGCGGCTTCGCTTTGCTTTGTATGATATATTCAACTGGCCAAAACAGTGCTTCCTATCGATTCTCGCGCATCTCATTGTTATTGTTGTTGTTGTTCTTACAAGACATGTGGAGCAAAAACATACGAGCTTCGCATCACATTTTATAAGTATGTAGGTCAGTCACACCTTCATGACTTGCTTGGGCATATATGACACAAAAGGAGAAGATCCTTCAGCGTTTAAAAATCTAGAGATCAGTTTTGAATT
>JAAUYL010004953.1_pt1 | contig 12766 bp, 13 predicted proteins | sample 7278011 | NCBI WGS metagenome assembly JAAUYL01 (sample SAMN14350225, study PRJNA611818) | marine sediment metagenome | isolation source: surface marine sediment (1.8m) | place: French Polynesia: Moorea | collected 2018-08 | reverse complement strand
GCCGGTGCATCCGGTTACGGTGGCTACACCACTTCATACGGGACGACAACGACCGAGGCGCCGGCGATTCAATGCCAATACAAACCGACCAAGAATTGCACCGCCATCACCAAGCAGGTCTGCGAGCCCGTCGAGAAGGCCACGGTCGAGCCCGTGTGCGTCACGTATCCCACGCAAAAAGCGAGACGCGTTTGCCAAGATGTTACCCGGATGGAGTGTGAGGTGGTCGAAAAAGTCGAGCGATCAATGGAATGCGATCTCGTCGTCGCTCCTCCTCCACCGCCGCCCCCGAGTCCACCCCCTCCCGCCCCGGAAAAAGTGTGCAAGTTCATACCCAAACCGGTAGAACGGGAAGTTTGCCAAGATGTCAAGATGAGAGCATATACCGAGCAATGCGAACCGATTCCCGTTCAGAAGCCGACGGTCGATTGTGGTACGCAAATGATGCCGTTGTCCCTGAAGGAGATCTGCGTCAAGATCGACTTCCAGTTGCCTCGCAAAGACTGTCGACTGGAGAAACGGAAGGACTGCAGGTAGAGCAATTGACACTTCCGGTTTGTTTAGAATGGTACTGTTATTGACTTTTTTTCAGGTTCATCCCGAGAGAAAAGATGACGACCAAGTGCGATCCCGTCGTCCGGGAGGAGTGCAAAATGCTGATGAAGACTGAGTGCAATCAGGTTTGCAAGGAAGAATGTACAACGGAGGACAAGAAGGTCTGCATGACCATTCCGCATCAGGAGTGTACGGAGAAACCGACCCAACAGTGTCAAGACATTCCCAGGACAGAATGCAAAAAGGTAAGTAAATATACAAGTATTCTAAGTGAATAATCACTTCTGATGTTTTCTATAAAGGTTCCTCGAGAAGTATGCTCGACTTTTGAAAGAGAACCTAGGGAGCCGAGTTGTCGGACTAAAACGCGAGTGGAATGCAGGACTGAGCCGACTCAAAAATGCCACAATGTTGTCGGTCGCGAGTGCCGCATGATGCCGAGGCAGAAATGCGACCGTCAGCCTCAAACGGAAAAGTGCTCCCAGAAATGCCAGCCCGTTTACTGGTGTAAAGTGTGCCAACAAGTGTAACGACGTTAACAGTATTGATTACCGATATTTCGCGCAATTTTCAAATTGTTTTATCCGCAGATCCGGTGTTACCTTGTAATCATTTTCTGCATTCATTCGTTCATTCATGCAGGCGATTTTCATACCTACTTTGCAATAACCGTAGATAATTTATTTACAATTGATATTTTCAGTAATGCTCGGTTATAAAATTGTTGTTGTTGACGTTCTGTATCTATGAAATTGTTCAAATTGCTGTTTCTATATATTTGATTTGCCATATGTGTTATATGATTTATTTATACAAAAAAAAGACTTGGAGAGATTTTGAAATGACAGAATAAAGTGCAATAATTAAATATTTACTTCTTACGCTCAAACATTTGTCTTAAATGAGATGGTGTATTGATTTGTTTTGTTTGTTTACCTTACAATGCACCCGGTGTTTATTAAGGGCTTTGCCGTTTGGCAAGCAAAAAATCCAATAAACGGTATCTTGGGACGTTCTGCCGGCAGATCAGGATAGTTTATGATGTTTCTGGCGCCACTTTAATTTTCTTCGTAAGGAAGTCGTAATTGAGGAAAGGTCTGGGGCCTGAATCGGCCTGAAAACTGTTAACAATATTGGGTTCTCGTCTCGTAATAGCTGTCCATTATTACAGTATGTCGAGTGATATCCGATTGCGATTGAACGAGTATCTCTACTAAGATGGTTTTTGTTTGTTTGTTTGCAAAAAAGAAAGCATCAATGAATATTGTCATGTCTCCATTGGGACTTATGAAGTATGCATATTTGACCAAGTAATGGGAATTGTGGACATTTTTGTTGCAAGCAGTGTCTTTTAAGTTAGATACGTACGCTGTAGCGTTAGTTGACAAAGAAAGTTGTCTGATCAGCTTTATTTGGCCGCTGGCTACTCGCGCATGCACGTCGTTGGTACCCCCAAAAATCTACACATAGGACTGTCTGTTCATTACTATTAGATTATTATATTCAATTTACTTTTTAATAAGTACGTAAATATTGGAGTATTTTATAGATGAGTGGTTGATAAAAAATACCTTGTACATCAGTATTGGTATGAAATACGCAGAAGCTGATTACCCTATATTCTATGCTCGTGCGCGTTCGGACTTCTGAGATATCTTGGCAGGTATCCAGTCAAGTTGCTCCTTGGCGACTCGCACGTACGTCAGTGGTGGTTCTCGGTTCTTACAAATAGACATGTGACACACATGGACAGCTGTGTGTTCTAAACTAAGTATCTATCTACATATTCTGGTACTACCACCATACAATCATATGTGCTTTAAAATCGAATGCGCGCGAATGAAAAAGGAGGCATGCAGCTGCTACCACCACCACCACAAGGCACAAGCACCAACCACCGCAACCAGACTTCTTTTTTGACCAGTTGCTTTGCCGATTGAAATTGGCACACACTACTACTAGTCTGCTATCAAGACCGCGACAGGACAGACGTGTATACCAATAGATACATGTACGTTTTTAGAACTTGAAAGACTTAGGTTGGTTGACTAATCAGCAGCTGATAGCATGAAGCTATTGTCATTGTGAGGAGAGGTGAAAAGTGGCACCAGGAAGGACCTGTACCTCCTCCTCCTCTTCCCCTTCTTTAGTTTGACATTTTTTAATTGTGCCTGTTTTGCAAGCTGTCCAAAGATATTCATACAGTCGAACACAACACAAACTCACGAGCAATCATGGCGCTGAAGCCGACCTCCAACCTCGTCCTCGTCCTCTCTGCCCTCGTGATCTTGGGCTCGGCACAGGAGACGGGGAACAGCAAGAAGGAGGAGTTCGCGAACAACTTGTCCAACTGCGTCGCGTCGCAACCCATCGACTTGTGCCTGAGGAACACCCTCGAGGACCTGAGGTCTCTCATGCCGGTCGGCATACCCGAGCTTAACCTGAGGCCGTCCGAGCCGCTGGAGATCGACAACATCCAGTTCAAGACGCGGCCCGGCCTCGGCGTCAACATCGAGTCCGAGTTTTCAAATGTAAGTAAACAATTATGTGACATTTAATAATGATCACTCCCCCCACAATTGATGTGCGGGAATTGGTGGACCTTGACCTCGACTTATTTCGTTAGAATAGAACTAGATGGTACATGGCTAGATGGGTGCTGCACCAAAAGTGTGAATTATCGGACAGTGAGATCTCGCTTCCTCACGCCGGCTGACTCGGACATCGTCGTCGTCGTGCGAGCATTGCCATAATCTATGCCATTAATTTAAAATGGTACGATCAGTAGCATCCAGCTCAACCATTATGCAATAGACGGTTCCACGAAGTTTGTACTTTTGGTGGTCCAAAAAAGAGGTAACAAGGGTTTTGCGACAAAGAGGAAAAATATGACTTGGAGTCCAAAAAAGTTCTAGGAAACGGGCGACTTTTTACGCCACACAGAAACCCGGCAAAGTTGTCTGTTGAAAAGTTCAAAACTAATTCGACGCGTACAAAGTATTTGCACAATGCAAATAACTAAATCCATCTAAATCTATGCGCCGTGTCCAGCAGTGGTCAGCTCTCAAGGACAAGAGGCAGATTTTTTAGGGGGAAAGTTCGTGTATTTTCCCGAAATTCTATTTACAACGACTCGCGTACAAGTATTGTCAATTGTGTTATGCCGCCACCACCACCAAGCATTTGCTCCTACAATACACAAATAAATATATCTTACCCTTTTAGTGCGTTTTATGGTTTCAATGCGTTCGCGGTTGAAGGCCACGTGCATGGTTATTATAAATATCTACTTACTTGCGCCAAAATAAATACATTTATTCACACATGTGTAACAAAATGTGCTTAAATGGACACATTTCTCTGGTTCCTCCAGATACATGGATACTATCGATCAGCCAAGAGTTCATTTTTCCCAGCGTTTCCCTGTTGGTTTCGCAGAATTCTGTTTTTACGCGATACGCGAGCACCGCATTTTTATCTATATAGATTTTTTTCTGGAGACTTCAACGCGCGGCACTAACCTTGCACCATCATATGACGCCACAATTCGAAAGATTCTTTGTGAGCATTGTTTTCGTGACGTTTTGCAGTACGGAAAAGATAGAGAGCATGGATGGACAGCAGTTTAATTCTTTGTTCGCGCCAACTCAAATGCGGAGATATTTACCTACTTACCCCCGTTCTGCGTCGTGCTCGTGAGTTTTTGTAAACAAACATATTTTAGGCGTACATGTAAATGTCCAAAAATCATTTGGCTTTTTTTTGCCGCCGCGTGCCATGATAATAACCTTGTCAGAGTGCACTTTCGAAGTGTATATTGGAATTCCTGTGGCTTTATTTATGTCGTAAAGCTAAGCCAAGTTCTCTTGTTCATTGTGCATATCCACAGCCGAGTTGCAATATCGTCCAATACTGTACATACAATATTCAGATACGACGAAAACAATTTAGGTTATTTGGCCACACCACCACCAGCTCCAATCCAACTAAACCAAATTATTGTCGTCGACATTTTTTGTGTGCTTGCTTTTAATGAGAATTGCTTGCTGCGTTGCCTTGCTCGTAAAACTTTTTTTTCCGGGAAATCCAGGGGATGAGTAATGAAATGGAAATTATTCACGGTCGTTCAAATATCCACGTTAACCAATAAATTAAACAATTTTTGTTGTTGTTTTGTAGGTTGTTGTCCGCCACCTTTCGACCTTCATTACCGAGCGGATTTCAGCGGACCTCGAGCAGAGGACGCTCTTCATCCGCTTGAGGGTGCCGGAGGTCAAGATCCGGGGGAACTACCGCGTCGACGGCAACGTCTTCGTCTTCCAGATCTCCGGCAACGGGCCATTCCAGGCCACCCTGAGCGGGGTGTCGGGCGAGGGCTCGGCCGCCATCGAACCCGTCGGCCCTCCGGGCAACAAGAAGCTCAGCATCAAGCGGACCAACATTGACTTCGACATCCAGGGCGCCCACGTCCAGCTCGACAACCTCTTCAACGGACGCGCCCCCGCCGTGGCCACGACGGTCAACAACTTCATCAACCAGAACAGCCAGCTGATCATCAACGAGGTCAAGCCGCAGATCAGGGAGCAGGTCACCGTCCTCGTCGAGTCCGTCATGAACGACGCCTTCTCCAAGTTGCCGGCCGACGAGTTCTTGAAGAAGCTCCCCTTGCCACCCGCGGGGTCCGCGCCCCCGTTGCCCCCTCAGGCTCCCCTCGTGACGGGAGGATCCAGTCCCAATAGCGGCGGCAATGGCGGCCTCGTCAACATACCCAGGTCGAATCCTCCTCCACCTCCGGCTTTCGTTCCTAGTCCTCCGGGGAGGCCGTTGTCCTCGAGCGTTTCACGGCCTCTGATCAGGAATCGCCAACGACGCAGATTCGGATTCCTTCGGCGGAACGGTCGGCAAATGGTGCCTGTCGTCATAGCCAGGAGGAGCAGGAGGACCTGAACAAAAAGAGACAATAACTGAGTGTGATCCTTTGACGTGTCGTGACGCGAAAATGTTGTTGTACAGCATTCTCCGGCCGCCACAAATCCTATAGCAAAATGAAGAAGTTATCGACCGAGGACGTTTTTGTGCACTGTACCGAAAAGGTCAACGCTTTGTAAAAGCTGCAACTTTTGTTATGTAATCCGTAATTAAGTATTTATTTCTCTCCTGTCCTCGTCCTTTTCGGCGCAATACTCTTGAACGTCCAAAGTCGATTAAATGAACGGGGATAAGACGCGACACTACTTACTAAACGACACGAAACCTTACATCTACCCGCGAGCTCTACAAAGTAGTCTATGGCATTTAAAAAAAAGGAATTGTAGGAAGCTTAAATAAAAATCCCGCCCAGATGCATATTTTTGTTTATGCACACAGTTGGCAAGTATTTAAAGTACACAAGTGAGAAGAAAACATGCGATTATATAAGAAAGAAAGGTAAAAATATCTACTGAATTTGAAACCATCACCCGAGTGCAATCTCCTTCTCCCACCGGCTTGCAAAACATATTGACATGATGAGGTCCCCTTTTAAAATTGACACACATGAAACCAGAACAGAAAACAACCACCTCTCCTCCCCTCCCCATATGTCCATCCCAGCATATTTATTTAAAAATATAGGTTGCCTAGATCAATGTATACATGGCTACACAGCGATTGTCAAAACAACAAACACACTCCTAAATTATTATTGCTATTATTGACTATCATTCACAGAATTTAACATTATTATTCCTTTGAAAAATCCCGCTACGTTGATGAAATAAAATAGTACGTTGGTACTCCCAAACGAGCAAATGGCCAGGATAATAAGAGCGAATTTGAAAAGTGCAAAAATGATTGCGCTGTATTGACTCTGCTTTGCATCCCGTTTAGCCACAAAATTGTTCTTCCGGATGGTCTTTCACAAAAGGTTGTTGCGTCTTCTAAAATAATTTTAGCATCCTGAATAATAGGAAATTTTTGGATACTTGAAGTCGCTAGACAATTTTGACCTTTCAGCATCTTCTCTCGTCATCTTGTTTTTGTCAAAAACATCAAAAATAGTTTGGAAACAAAGACAGGACGGCGGCGAAAACCAGTGCCTACCGTTACAAATCCCGGTTTCATGTATCTATTTTACTATAAGCTAGTCGTAGTACATTTTTGCCGCTGGTGGCTTGGTGGCCCCCCCTAAAAAAGATCTTGTAGAGGCTAACTCCTTTTTTTGTGAACACTTGCTTGTCAAATGGCAAGGGCTCGAAGTCGTAAAATATAGATCTACCGATTCGATCGTCGTCTCGTTTTTCCTCCAACTTGGTAAAAGGACTTCCCAGTATCGATGCTACGAATTAAGTACAAGCAACTAGTTTTTGGCCAGGAGTAGCCTTCTGAATTCTAGGGATAACGACATGGACATAAAATGTCAAAAATCCACTGCTACCAGTTAATTTTGAGCAGGCCCAAAAAGGCACCGAAACGAGCTAAATTGCCCAACAGCAAGGGCAGATATAAACAAGCTCCATCCATGGCTCCGATTCGACGAACGATGGTATTTTGGTCTTTGATCTTTTTTCCCAAAACATGCAAAACATTTAGCGAGACTGCAAAGTCATTTTGGGAGATGTGTCGTCAATATTCTACTTAATTTCCTGGAATCAACAGATTACTTACATTATTGGTAATTTTATTTTGCCGCACGATTTAGGAAGTAACAGAGGAGCATTAAAGCTAAACTTTACAACAAAAAAGAGGAAAGAGATCTAAATGACAATTTTCTTACAAAAGTTTATTTCTCAAAAGCCAGATTCTGAATTATTTGCTTTTAGACATTTTTGTATTGACAATGACGCTTTTTTAACTACTTTTTTTTGGACGGAGTAGCTGATATTGGGCCATCTTGCAATTGTTTGCAGATTTGTCGTAAATGTAGAATAAAAGTCAATGAGGTCTTCATACATTACGGAAATAAATATCTGAAAAGAAAAGCTATGTTTTATTGATTCTAAATTCAAAGGTTTGCTGGACTCACCAAATGTTTAAAATAAGTATGAAATTAAATGAATTTTGGCTTCTGCCATCTCCCAAGGGAGAGAGGAAATCGGGAGCCTCCTCTGCTGTCGTGCGAGCTCTTCAAGTGCTTCCCTTCAAATGAAACGACATATACCTGGCAACTTGAACGTAAAAATCGAAATAATAAGGGCCCCGCAACCCTAAATAGAAAGCCAAATAATTCCGTACTACTTACATGCTGTTACCCTGCAGGCAAAAATCTACTCACAGTCTTACAGACTTTTTGAACTAGCCAGAAATAAACTTTATCTTATCAGTTCATTTTAATATTTTTTGTAGGATTTTTTAACTGATTCATGGGCTCACTGCTATCAACAGTCACGCAAAGCACCATCAGCGTATACAAGTACGCAGTGTAATCGTGAATACTATTATCGGAATAAGGCTTAAGCCTACCTGGATTTGCTTTTTGGCAAGGTCCTTAGAATGAAATACACATCTTTATTCTAAAAAGATGCAAGCATTGGTTAGTCCATAACCATGATTCCATAATGTCAAAAAAGTCGCTCAATTTCTAGAATGATTGCAAGACATGTAGCATTAAAAAGCCTACTTCTAATTCCAATCACTAATAAGTATTGTGGATCCTTGGATGCTCCACATCTACTTTTGAAAAAAATTATTGATTTTCCAACTTTCAACAGGCGAATCGCCATATTATTCGGTCGGTAGATATCCAATAAAATATGTAAGCAAAATCAATAATCTAAGTCCAAAGTTCAAAAGGTAAGTAGACATTTACTCGGACGCGAGTGGAAGGTTGCGAGAATAATCGGAGGTAACTTTCCGCTGATAAAAGTTCTGGTGAGGTGAGTTTTCTTTGTCGCGCTCGTCGTTTCCGTCGCTGTAAAAATAGACTCCAGCACATCGCACATTACACCTCAGTTACACAGATAGACATGGATTCCCATATACGAGCTTGCTTGCGTGCAAGTATACCAAGAGTACCAACCACCGATTCACCACCAAAGAATTTACGAAACGCTGGCCGGCGCAGACTTTAGGTTCCACTGCAAAAAGGGAAAAGTGAGAGATCCTTTATTCTAGAGTATATAGCGCACGTCATTTTGTTCTACCTGTGTCCACCATATTTACTTACATACGTTCGCGCGCTCCTTCCGTAGCACTTCAGTTAGCCGATCATAGTGTGGAAAGACAGACAGACCCCTGTTGAAAACATTTCTTCATTCAAAGAACTATTTACTGTTTATGTGATATCATAAAACATCCTAAAGTCATTTTCCATTGCATATTTGCATCAGGGGGCAGAAAATATGGACCACCATCAGAGGCGATATTTTTAGCGCAAGTCGCATGAAAGTCGGTGAAGCCCGGCAAGTGAAGTTTATGAAGCATATGCACCCCACCAAAGGAAACGAAGAAAAATCAGTGACATTTGTGTTTATTATTACATAGATCTGTGACTGTGGAAGTCATGTGCTTGACTTTTAAAGTCATTCAGCAGATGGCAAGAGTCAAGGCAACATGCTCGCTGTATCAATAATATGAGACTACGGCCTCGCCGTATGTAGCTGGAGAAAAAGCCCTACACCGTGTTACCATTGGAAACGGACTGCGAAATAGTGTAACTTTTGTGCCTGCTTCTTGCATATTCATCAACTTATTTTAAGTCTGTATGCTTAGTGTAGAGTGCACACACTCGTAGTTATAGTAAAGGTTTATACTCGAACGAAAGGCCGCCGCAGGTATTATTGTTACGCCTAGTGTCAGCTGATAAATAATTCAGGAAAATAAGGCTCTAAAGAGTGAAGGACACATTCCACAGTTCACACTGTGCAAGAACTTTGTGGAGAAGTGAGCAAAATGGCGACCAGTGCCAAAAATCCCAATCCAGAGTCCGGGATCTTCTCGGGGCAGGAGTCGACGGTGAGCGAGGCCGGAGGTCCCAGCCCGACCACGAACGGTATCCCGATGGCCTCGGCCTCGAATGGTTACGAGAACCACAGCCATCAGAGCCATGGCTCAATATACGACGTCCTCGAGCAAAAGGAGCGAGACCTCCTCCTGGCGGCTGAGCTCGGCAAGGCCTTGCTCGAAAAGAACGAAGAGCTCAGCACCCAGAACGAAAAGATGGCCGAAGATTTTTCGCGCAAACTCGAGGTAAGACTTTGTCACCAACTCATTAGTTATGGTCGTGATATTTTTATGGGACTTTTATTACCTGTTTCGGCATTACCAGAGTTCTAGTGAAAGGTAGTGATTTCCGATTCCGATCGTATAAAATATGGCAACAGGACGCGAGCTATTTGGAACATTATTACGTAAAATCGTCTGCTATTACCAATTTGTATCCAACATCAATGATGATCTCAATGTCCTCCAAAAGCATGTATCTTGGATCGATAAAGGGCGTTCACGAAATTAAGCATCAGACAATTTTTCTTCGACCAGAATGAAGTCAGCTTGATGATGACTTTAATCTTTTAAAAAGGCCAAGCAATTGGCAAATTCGTTAGCTAGTCTTAGCAACAGATCTTTGTTTTAAATGTCAGCATTTCTTGAAAATGCCTTCTTCTGCATTGTAGTAGATGAAAATGGCAATAAAAAGTTTACAATATAAGGATCCCGATTGTGGAGCAGTGGAGTCAAATTACGATTTTTACAACTACTGCATCATCATTCATAAATACAAAAAAGTGCCTTACTATCTAACATATATATGCAACATTTTAGTTTTAAAACCTGCAATTTTAAGTACTCCATAGAGGTTTGTCTTGAAATTATTTTTCGGTGTGTACATCAATTGGCGTGATAAGTATTAGAGAAAACACTTGATTAAATCAAGGTTAATGCAGCAAATCACGCAAGAATTTAGACTTGCACGAGGAGGGGTGCTTAGCTATAGGAGGCCCTTGGCGAGCTTGATTTCAAAAACTTTAATCTGGAGTCAATGTCAAGATGGCAAAGGCGAAATTAAAGGTGTCATGGTGTGACGTTACGCTAGTGAAAAGAGGCATTTCTTTGCTGCATTTTTGTTCGTTCATTAGCACTCCATTCTTGTTCGATATAGCTTGGGACACTTGCTTGCAATTCAAAGACTTTAAAACTGAAGTCTGAATTTCTTGAAAGGAATTTTCTGTGTATTATGAGAAGCAGCAAAAACATTCGCAGATACTCTGCTCCAGCTCCTCGCTTGCTTGCGTCATTCAACCGTACAATGAAGCTCTGGCATTTTTAATACATTTTACATTTGTGTGAATTGCTCAGCCAGAAAAAAGTAGAGAGAGAGAGAGCGAAATGGAGGGAACATTTTTTTCGTCAATTTTGGCTTGGACTGCATACCTCTAGAGTCGTCGTCGTAATAAAGCACACTGCTCGCAGATATACTTGGCTTCAGTTTTTTTGTAAGGCAAAGTATTTGCATGAATAGAAAAATAAATTCCATACAATATGCCACTTCAATGGACTGCTCACGCGACAGGTCTTTGTTCTTATTCCAAAATTATTCTTTCTCCTGTCCCCCAGTTTCTGGCAATCATGAGCGTCGCGTAAAAAACATGATCTACTTGAATATGCACTCCTCTTGGAAAGATCTTGGGCAATACTTGAAATCTCTCGGGCCTATGTCAAATTTTGAAGGGAAACTGCATCGTGTGTGCATATTTTTATGCGGCGCTAGAGGGATTTTTTCAAGGAACTACCTAAGTAAGTAGATAGATGGCGTCATCTTCAACCCACATGAAAATATCTGTAACTTCCAAAAGAGGCGACACGTTGCGAATGTTGAACCGTTGTCTTTACGGGACTTTCTTCCAGCCAAGGTGGTTATTTTTATTTGACATGCACACGTTACAGGAGCCCCTTTTTTGTTGAACATTTCACCTCCTCCACCTCTACCAATCCAAGGCACTATCATACCATCAAACGACCATGATCTGCTGGTGGTAGGCATTGTCATGAAACTTCTTGATACATTCTAGAAGTGCCCCTCTTCACTTATGCATAATTTTGTCACAGGATTTCAATGATTTCTAAGAGATGACCATTATCCTTTTCATGTCGACACTCTGCAAGGCTTATTTGCCACATGAAAATAGTACAAGGAAGGCATACATTGTACGCCATTTCTGTCCTTCTCTTATCTCTTGTCAAAAACGACAAGAGCGTAGGCAGAACTGATGACTAAATACGACCAGATTCCCAGTCATCGCTGTTTGTCAAATTAGTCACTAATAACGAGGTGTCGTTAGCTGTTGAACAACATTTAGCAAAAGGACAATGAGATTTGAAAATCCCACCATCAAAATGTCATGGGGGGAGTGAGAAATTCAGAGAAATTCGGAATTTTTCAAACTCTTTTCTCAAAATATTTCAAATGGTGAGATGTGATGTGATGCTCTAGGGCAGGGGGAGAGATCTTGGCTATATGACATGCAGTTTTTTTTCTTTCGGCTAGCTTTTCTTTCAAATCAGCATTCCTTATGAGAAAATAGAAAACGCTTTTTTCTACCCAGCTAAAGAACCGCGAAATGGGCCTTTCAAGCAGGGCTCGGCAGGGGTCCATCGCCGCGTACAATCATTTATGCTCAGATTTTCTCTCGGCCAAGATATTTGTAGATGCATTTTACCTTTTACGACGTCTTATGATCTTTAAAAAAATAACCTGGCCTCAACACATGAGAAAATATGCCACAGTCAGTTTGTTTCGCCATGTTGACTTCAAAAAGAACAACCTATTCATCAAAGCCTTCCATGCAGCAGCTGCATGTTTCCCCAAACAATTTGTAATTTGGCAATTTTCACAAGCCCCTGAACTTTACTTCCTGCCTTTGTCGTAAGCAAAATGGGTAGGTAACTTTTTATACGGAACTTAAACAAAAAGGCACCAAGTCCTTTTAACACTACCACAAGGATGTCGAGATTTCCCATTGTTTTCATAGAGGTGCAATTATGTAGACAAAAGTTTTTAGTTGAGTGAGATCCATCTACAAAATATTAAGACAGTTGGGGACACAAAAAAGCGTGAGTGCATGAGCAGCAAATGACTTTTTCCCGGGGGTATTATTTTTCGAATCACTGAAAGTTGGACACGGAACGCGCATCATTCATCAGGCGGGCAGAAGATGACGAGAGGGGGAGAATTTCAAAGAATGAAAGTTTTTGTCTTGCTCACTTTTCTCAGATATTTATTTACCTTACACAATTT
>JAAUYL010089975.1_pt1 | contig 12769 bp, 4 predicted proteins | sample 7278011 | NCBI WGS metagenome assembly JAAUYL01 (sample SAMN14350225, study PRJNA611818) | marine sediment metagenome | isolation source: surface marine sediment (1.8m) | place: French Polynesia: Moorea | collected 2018-08 | reverse complement strand
TGTAGCAATAGTGCCTGTTGCCTGTTGCCTAAAAGTGTACAATATCTCACAATTCATATCAGATTGCTATAGTGACTAAAATCTAAAAGCGGTAATACTTCAAGGGAGTAAAATCTGGTAGATACCAGAGGTGGACAAGGTACATATATTCCTAGATTTTTAAGTGACAAATAGTTGTCTAGATTTCTTCCTGATTATTCCCAATTCCCTGTTCCCTTTTCCCTGTTCCCTATCTCCTTTTTATATTTCCTGATACATTCAATCTCTAAGGACAGTCAAATTTAGTGCTAAATCAAATTATGGAAGACATTAACGATCAAATTCTGAATATGGTGGCAGATTTTTTCGGTACTTTTGGCCAAAAAGAAGCCTTCACTCTACTATTAGCAATAGACCGAGAAAAAGTCTACAACGACTTCTTAAAAGCTGAAGCTGGTTTTAATAGTTATAAACTAGCTATTCTAGATAAAGGCGTCCAAAATTCTCCCTATCAAAACCAGGTAGAAAATTATCCAGAACATTTAACAATGCTACCTAGTTTAGCCATTCCAGGAGCAAAAGCTTTTCCCCATGTTGGCGAACTTCCAGAAATTGATGAAGAAGCACTTAGTTTTATTCATCCTGACATTAAACAAGCTTGTATTTGCCTAGGTGGTACTGCAGGCGGACCCTTTAAATCTCGTTGGTTAGGTAGAAATTCTCTTGACAAATGTCAGTATTGGAGTTCTACTAAAATCATTCCAATTTTAAATGTAATTTGTTCTCTTAATAGCGATATTAATACCTGTCAAATTCGAGGCGATGGCAAAAATATAGACTTTAATGAAGCTGTAGAAGATGTGATTACTTATGCAAAAAAGGTAGGTAGTTCTAATGCTTTATCTGCAATGTTTAAATGCTTCCAAACTTATGTTGATTTAGAATCATGGTTGAAGGAAATTACAGGTAATAATCATACAGAATTTCAAGGTTTATATGGTGAAGAACCCTTTATTATGTCACCTGAAATTGTACAAGATAACCAAGTTTTATTAAGTGCAGCATCGGAAAGTAAAAAGCGAGAAGACCAGACTAGAGAAAATACTGTTACTGCTTACGACCTAACCAGAATTATGTCAATGGTAGGATGGTATTATCATTTGCCAGAACCAGCAAAACTACCCACCCCTCTAACTCCCCTCCCAGGAGGGGATGGGGGTGGGTGGGAAAATTTGCAACCTTTTATTAGGAATGCTGGCAAAGATACTTCTCGTTATGTGGATGTTGCTCTAGCAAAATTGGGAATTCAAAATAGTATTAAATCTCCTGTTATTTTATCTAAAATGGGTTTTGGGTATAGCAGCAGTCGTAAGCGTACAGAACTGACTTATACTTGTTTGACTCAGTTTGAATATCAGGGAAAAGTTAGGTCTATAGCTATGACTTTGCGTGGTGCAAAAGCGTTAGGAGATTTTGACACAGAAGCAGTAGAAATAGATGCTAGGATGGCAGCAGAAATAACAGAAATTCTCAGACGTTTAGTAGCAGATGAACTGGGATAAGGAAGTTAGAAGTCAGAATTTAGAAGTCATATCAAATCCTGTTAAACAGCTATAGATTGGTTAAGTCTTTAGGAGTCAGGAGTCAGGAGGAGAGAGAATTACAAAGATTTAGTAGTTATGACGATTGGAGATTTTTTTTATGTTCAATCAAGCGGATTTGATATTATTTTTGTAGAAACCAGGAACTGGGTTTGTATATATTATATCATGTCCGGTTGAATAGTTATAATTAAAGTTCGTAGTAGGGCTTTAGCCCGAACTATTGAAAGATGGGGCTAAATCCCTACTACAAACAAAAACTTTTTTATCACTGATTATCCGGACATGATATTTAGATATCTCACAATACTGACATCTACTCACACAAACCTGGTTTCTCTAAAGTCAGAATTGAGAATTGAGAAGTTGTTTTTGTATAAACCAGAAACCGGGTTTGTATATATTAGATATCTCACAATACTGACATCTACTTATACAAACCTGGTTTCTGGGGTTTGTATTACTGACTCCTGACTCCTCCCTTGTTTTCGTCCTTAGTAGCTGTTTGTAAACTCATAAAAACCTCTCTCCAAACCTCTCTCCTTGTAGGAGAGAGGCTTATTTATTAACCCCCATTCCCTCCTTCCCCCCTGGAAAGGGGGTTAGGAAGAGGGACAGGGGGGTTAGGTTTTTAGGATTCATACTCTTCCCTCCTGACTCCTGACTCCTGACTCCTGACTCCTCCCTTGTGATCAACCTGTATTCCGCATACCAGCAGCAATACCATTAAGAGTCAACAAAGCACCACGCAACAACTCACTCTTACTATAACGAGAATGAATTACACCTGGTGTACCCGTATCATGCTGGCGCAGACGTTTCAGCAAAGCCACCTGCAACATACCTAGAGGAATAATAGTCGCATTCCGTAATTGTACAGAACGCTGTAAATCTGGTTCTCCATCCAAAGGTCGCTGATGACCAGAAATTTGTAGCACTAAATCCCGTGTTAAACGATATTCAGTCGCAATTTGCTCAAACAACTGCTCAAACCGTTCTCGATCTTCTGGTTTGGATAATTCGCGCACATAATAATGAGCAATTTGCAAATCTACCTTTGCCACAGTCATCTCCACTTTAGAAATGACAGTAGTGAAAAACGGCCACTTCAGATAAAAGTATTGCAAAAGTTTCAGGTGTTCTTCTGGTTCTTGTTGCACAAACTCTTGTAAAGCAGTTCCCACACCATACCAAGCAGGTAAGAGGAAGCGACTTTGAGTCCAACTAAACACCCAAGGAATTGCCCGTAAACCAGAAATTGTCTTCTTCTTATCATTCTTCCGTCGAGCTGGACGGGAACTAATCTGTAGTTGACTAATTTCTTGAACTGGGGTAACTTGATAGAAAAACTCGACTAAATCCTCTTGTTCATAAATCAAATTTCGGTAATGGGTACGCGATCGCACCGCAAACTCCTCCATAATCTCATTCCAGCTTTCAATTTCATCAAACCCCGTATGTAGCAAACTAGCTTGAATCACCGCAGTAGTAACATTTTCCAAGTTAAACATTGCTAACTGAGGCAGAGAATATTTAGAAGCAAGTACCTCACCCTGTTCAGTAATCTTAATCCGACCGCTAATACTCTTACCAGGTTGAGCCAAAATCGCTTTATAAGCTGGACCGCCACCGCGTCCTACAGAACCACCACGACCATGAAATATCCGCAAGGCAATGCCATACTCCATACCTATCTTATGTAAAGCTTTTTGAGCCTTATGAATTTCCCAGTTACTACTCAAGAACCCAGAATCCTTATTACTATCAGAGTAACCCAACATCACTTCTTGCAGATAAGGAGTTTCTAACTCTGAGTTAAATTGAGAATTGGGTTGTTCTTGCAATTTCTCATACCCACCAGCAAGTGCAGCTTGATATAGAGGCAACTTAAATAAATCCTGCATGACCCGGGGAGCATTTCTCAAGTCTTCCACTGTCTCAAATAAAGGAACCACCTGAATGCTACTCGCACCAGTTGCCGGATCGTAAAGTCCAGCCTCTTGAGCTAACAACAACACTTCTAATAAATCGCTAACATCCCGACTCATACTAATAATATAGGTTTGGCAAATTTCTTGACCAAACTCTACCTGCAGTTGTCGCAGCATTCGGAAAGTGTTAATGATTTCGCAGGTTCTCTCAGAAAAAGGTAACTCTGTGGGAATTAAGGGGCGACGAGTAGGCAACTCTGTTGATAACCACTCAGTCCGCTCTGCTTCCGACATTTCTATATAAGGTTTAGGCAGAATTTGTAAATATTCAGTAACTTCCTGAATTACAGCCTCATGTACAGAAGACTCCTGACGAATATCAAGTCGCGCTAAATTAAAACCAAAAATTTCTACCTGAGAGATCAGATTTTCTAAGTCACTAGAACTTAAACCAGTTTCTTCAAGGTTACGCTGAATTAGTTGTAATTCAGCCAAAAAATCAGCACTAGACTGATAAATATCTGTTGTTTCTCGACCTTGAGAGAGAACTTCTTTTGCTCTTTGAATTTCATCACCATTATATAAACGCCAGTTACGATCGCGAGTATTTTCTAAACGCTTTTTCACGTAAGACAACTTCAAGCGATAAGGTTCTTGCCGATAGCGAATTGCCCATTGCTCGTATACTTCAGACATTTGCAAATGGTCACGGTCTAAGGAGTCCAGCAATTCTGGTAAAACATCACTCCAATGCAAAGACAAACTTAAAAGTTCTTTGAGGCGATCGACAGCATGAATATATTTATCCAATACTATCTGACGTTGATAGCAGGCAGTTTGCCAAGTAACTGGTGGTGTACAAAAAGGATTTCCATCACGGTCTGCTCCCACCCATGAACCAAACTTACAAAAATTGTAACTCGGTGGTTTCAGATAAGGGAAAGAACTATGTAAGGCTTGCTTAAACCTACGATGCAGTTGGGGAGTAGCGTCAAACAGAACTTCGTTAAAATAATGAAGAGTAGTTTCTACTTCATCCAGTACAGTAGGTTTAAATTGGTGTAGTTCATCTGTACGCCACCACAAAAGAATTTCTTCTGTTAACTGTTTCTTGAGAGATTCTGTTTCCCAAGATGAAACCAAAGAATATTCCTCTTCTTCATCTACCTGTAGTTCAGAAAAGCTGTCATCTACTTGATCGAGTTCTTGGAGAATTTTGGCAATGCGTCGTTGTTTTGTTCTAATTGTTCGTCGTACAATTTCTGTAGGGTGTGCTGTAAAAACCAAACGGATGTCTAAGTTATCAATTAATCGTTGAATTAATTGATCTGGTACATTGAGAGTCTGTAGTAGAGGAAATAGATAATGAAATGTACCCTCTCCTTCTGGTTTAGTTCTGTTATCGTTCCATATTGGTATACTTCCAACCCGCAGCGAACAACTCTCACCATCCTTAGCTACATCATCTTTAAAGATTAGTTTTCCTGAACTATTGTTATGAGAGTAAGCTAGTTGTTGAATTCTTTGTTCATAATGTTGTTCTACAATATTGATTAGCTGAAAATATAGAGCAAAAGCCCGGGCAGCTCGAATTGCATCTTTGAGTTCTAGTTGTTCAATCAGTTGTTCAATTTCTGAACCTATAAAGTCAGGAGCTTGTCCTTCTGGGGAATGAACCGAGCGCATCTTCTGGAGTATATCCACCAATTCTTGGCCACATTCTTGCCTTAGCACTGACTCCCACAAATCTTCAACTATTTTGATTCGATTACGCAGAAACCGATCCGAGGCTGTTATTGCGGCATTTTTGAACCCTGATTCTAGCATTGTCTGTTCTGAGTGTAATAGTGAATTCATATTACTTGTTCCTCCATAACTGCTAACATCAAAAATCAATGTATTTTTTGATACTGTTTCCCTCATTAGACGGGATTTAATAGTATCAATGTCTGAAAATAGGCTGTACTAATATTTTTTTGTCTAATCTATAGTTAATATCTCCTTATTGCTAATTAAATTTTCCTTATCCAACTTTATTAATAAAAAGCAAATTTACTTTCTGGTTCCCCCTGTTGCAGGAGAGGAGCAAACAAGGTAAGGCATAGGCTCAAGAGTAGTTATATCATGTCCGGATAAGAGCGTGATAAAAAAAACTTTCTCCTTTTCCTCCTCTTTATTCTTTCTTCTTCTTTCTTGCTTCTTGCTTCTTTCTTCTTTCTTCCCTCCTAACTCCTGAGTTCTGACTCCTGATGACTCCGTCGTTTATTTATAAGTATTCAACCGGACATGATATTAGTCTTTATTTATAAATATTCTCTCAAATTTCTCTTAAACATCAAGAGAATAGTTTTTTTTATACTGCTCAAAAATTTATCACATCACCTTAAGAAAATTTAAGCTATAGACTTACTAAATTTTATAGTATAGTGAAATACTGGTCTTCCAACAGCCAACATTAGAGGTTACTGTATTAAAACACTTTTAAACTACATCACTTCACCAGTGTGATACTAATTTTGTTAATGTTTTCCTAATATTTGAGCTATTCTTCAGTTCTAGTTTTCTCCCGATCATCATAAATTTTCGGTAAGTGGAAAACCAGACCGTATCTTTAGTGCGTCATATATCATGTCCGGATGAACAGTTATACTAAATCCGGTTGAGAAAGAAGGTTTATTGTGAGGGTAAGGCAGAAGGTAGAGGGGAGAAGGCAGAAGGGTTAGAAGGATTTGGACAAACTAGCTTTTCATAACCGGATTTGGTGTTATAAATAATTAGGGAGTCCTCCGGAGGGAGAAGTGGTGGAAAAAAGAATATATCAGGAGCAGAAGGAGAAGAAAGTTTTTTTTATCACTAATTAAGCGGACATGATATTACATTATCGAGGAGCTGTGTGCGCAATTACTTCCGCACTTTATAGTGGGAGACTCCAGAATTATAAACTCCCTTTTGACGGCTGGATGGAAATGACTGGGGCAGGTTTTAACCCATAGTCAAAAATTTGTGATAATTTAAGATTTAACACACGAAGACCTATGAATCATGGTAAGACCATCGTTATCTAATGGACGCTTCAGTTAAATGAGGATTAACTAAAAAGGTTTTCTGGTGTTTGCCAGCACTCTGTTTCCAACCGTTAGCACGTTGTACGCGACTAGGAAGTGAATCAACCAATCAATACTAAAAGTAGCCTCAATGGTATGCATGACTGGAGAGAGTAGTGGCAATTGACAAAAAAAATGGGTTTCAAGCCTTGCCCCAGAAAGGCAACTTTTGTTATAATTGAATTTGTGGAAATTCCTACCGAGCGCCTGCAGTTAATATACCATTTCGATCTGATGTGAAACTAAGCCTGGGCTAGCAAGAGAGAAAAATAATCAAACCCATTGCTAACGCGTTTGATGTAGCCCAGCGAAACGAAGGGAAATTGCGTTGCCCAACCTGGAAACACAAATAGACATCTGGTGGAAAAGAGGGAACACTTAACTGGGAACTGGGAACACTTAACCTACCCCTAACCCCTCCCAGGAGGGGAGTAATAGATAAATTCTGGATGAGAATTGATTTGATTTTTAATTTTCACGCCTATGTCTAATAAAGTATTGTTTAATTTGTGCTAGTAGCACTACCCAAGGAAGCGTCAACCCCATTCTAAAAGATCGCGTCAAAAGGTAATGTAGTGATATATCCCTGTGGCGAGGCCACGGGGATAATGTCAATTATTCAAAGCCTATTGATTAAGATAAACAAGACTTAGGCACCAGAACCCAGAAAAACTGTTTTTTCCTAGATATCTATATGTTTGTTCAAACCAAGGATTTATCGTAGCACCAGGGTTTCGCCTTTGTAAGTCCTAATAAAAATCAAAAAAGAATCTACCTAGATACACAAAGTTAAAGTTAGTAAGAAATATAATAAAATCAAATAAAATTACAACTCAGATGGATTTTCGGGAAAATTAAGCATTGGTAGGCGATCGCCCCGGAATATTTCCTCACTATACAGTCCAATTTCTGATAATAACTCATTAATGGCTTTATTACCCAACAAACCCAGCAAAACCGGAGCAGTGGCCAAGCTGACTACAATATCTGAGGATATTTTCCAACTAGGGGTTGTAAGTGTAGGATTTTCATAGGAATTTTCTCGAAAAGATTGCATTTGTATTACCTCATTAACATACTTTCCGACGTGACATCCTGCCAACGCTGATCTATAAGATCTACAGTCACCGGCTTCCCACATCGCTGTTAGAAATTGCTGCCCTGCGCCACTTATCTAGGCAGAATGCCCCTGACAGCCTGACTTGACAGCCAATTTATTTCCCCCAGAGTCCCTGGGTACTAAGTTGCTCACAGCCAAGTATTGACATCTTCCCGACTTTGCGCAACTGCGACAACGCGGCATTCCTAACCATCGCTGATTAGGGATTTCTGCTGCCTCTTGCAGAGGAGCTGCGCTAACAATACACCTGCCTCCAAGGTTGAGCCTCTTTTCGGTCTTACAGTCGCTCCACAGTACGTCGCCAATCCGACGGCTCCCCTTGACACTGCTTGCCCAGCAGCCTTAATTCAATTACTATAGCACAATATTAGGAAAACCGCAACATATGAGGTTTTCATCCCGAGGCTCCCTTGTCAGGAGAGCACAGCGGGCCTTCAACCAACGTTGAGATAAATTAGCCAAATAGATAGGTTTTTCAATAGGTTAAAACCTTTTTTACTTATTACCTGTTCTCAAATTATACACGAAAATTATCCTCAAAGGACAGTAGCTATAGACCAATTTTTTTGGCAAACAAGAAAAGCTGATGACTTAGTGCTAATTGGTATATATTTTATAGTATAATAATTAGCCTATAATTTTTAGCAATATTCTACTGATTTTAGCAAGAGGCTTTTCTTTATATCTATTGATACGCTACATTCCAAAATGTCACCAATGAATAGTTAGGCCAATCAAGGGAGTCTCCCAAACAAAGGAGAAGATGAAAGGGAATAAAATCATATCGACGGAAAATAGATCCCCCCTAGGAATTTGGGCACAAAAAGCCTTGGGAATTCCAGAAGTACAAGTACAGGTAAGATTGCGTGGCAATCATTTACATATCCTCTGTGAAGCCGAAAAATGTCCCGAAATGAACTTCGCCCTAGGTCAGTTTTCCCAAGCGCTGAGTCAGATAGATATAGAGTCTCTACTACCTCCTAATCAACCTCGGATTTACCAGATGTTTCTGTGTGGCCGCACTTTAGGACGGAGGCGACCTGACTGGACAGTAAAACTTGATAGTAATAAGGTAGCAACTCAGAGTCAGAGGGTAAATAATTCTGTTAATTCCGATGATTCAGGAACTAATTCCCACTTAACATCTAATTATGTTTCTCCTCAAAATTACTCACAAAATGATTGTGGCAGTCAAACTTTACCTGAAGAAAAATTAACAAAAGTTGGTGCTGGGCAATCTTCTAAATTGGATATCCAGGACAATATTGCCTCTGAATTGCTGTTAACTCCTCATCAGACTTCTGTCTCGACAAATGACACATTAAACCATGTCAACTTTTCATCACCACAATTAGATTCAGAAACCTTTTCTCCGACTGAACCAGAAAAGTCGAAATTAGAAACACAGCCAGATAACCTTCAAGAATCTGATCGATATCTACTTGATTCTCCCCTGACAGTTTCTTCTCAAAAATTAGCTGAATATGGCCATCCAGATGCAATTGCAAGTTATTTGAGTGAAATTTTAGGTGAGTTAGGGGTCTGTGTAAATGTCAATATTCGAGAAAGACAAATTAAGGAAAAATTAACAGAAACCACCCCAAAATCAGAGGATGCTGCCAAAAATCCTAAATTGAAAACCCAAAAAATATTATGGGTATCCTGTGAAGCAGCTTATAGTCCCGATCCATCTCTATTGGCGGAACCAATTACCCAAAAACTACGAGACCTCAAGCTTAAAGATTTCCATGAAGCTTTAATTTCTCTACTTGTTCAGGGTGAAACTGCACCTGACTGGATGTTGCGGGTGGATCTAACTCCACCTAATTTGATGCTAAAGGAATGGGCAAGTTGGGGGGATGTGGCCGCCATTGAACGGTTGCTTAAACAAAAGTTGGCTACCCTTGCAGTGGATATTCGAGCTACCCTAAAAGAATCAACTTTACATTTATTCTGCACTAATACTAATAATTCTAACCAAAAAGCTCCAAATCAACAGAAAACAAAAGCAGCGATCGCTAGTAAATTAGCAAAAATCCTACCAAGAGGTATCCAAGCTGCTACCATTTATGGTTGTACTCTTAATGAAACCAACCACAAAAAATCAGAGTCACCTCTATGGATAGACTGGTTAAATTTACCAGCATCGGAAAATCCCGATCTATCTGCTGACGCTACAGTTTTGGCAAGTCAGGGAAACCATGAAGCTATTAGTTTTCTATTAAATAGATTAGTTAATCCCGACCTCGATCAAAGATTGCAAACAGGGGGTATCCGGGTATTAATATTACCGAAGCAAGAATTATTGCACGTTATGAGCGAAGCTCCTACCTGTCCTTCTCAATCTCAAGTAGGACCTATTATCGCCAATTTCTTGCGTCAACTTAAAATTCCTGGAGTTAGTGGGGTTAGGGTTTACGGTCGTCGTGCTGGTCAAAAATTGCCTTTGTGGCGCTACGGGATTAATTTTACTCGGAGAAGTCGCCAGCGTTCTGAACAAACTCCAGAGTTTGCTGCTTCTACGGAAATGGATTTTTTATCGGGTAAAAAAGCAGATCGTGTTTTCCTCAAATTAGCACCACAAACGACTGAAAAAACTGACTCAAAACTGTTACTTCCTAACAAATACACACTTACAGCACAACTGTGTACAGGTATCCAACAATTACTTATTGGTTCTCGTTTATTTCTTCCTAATGAAGAAGAATATACAAAAATTACTAATTCATTAACATATAACACTCGTAGTTATGGTAAATGGGTTGCTGCTGTTGCTTATGCTGCTCTGGGTATTTTCTTGACAGTTCAAACTGATTTAAAAGTAGGTGCAATATTAGAACGAGTTCCAGATATTTCGCGTTCTGGAAATAGTTGTCAAGGTCCGAATTGTCAAACTCCTACAGAAGAAACTTTAGATGAAAAAGCAAATTCCGAATTGACGACTTATCCTACTTTTAATAGTACACAATTAGATGAACAATTAGTTCGTTATCAACAATATTTGGAAGTAGAAAAAAAACCACCAGATATTTTAATAGTTGGTAGTTCTAGAGCATTAAGAGGAGTTAATCCGACAGTGCTTGAGGAAAGTTTAGGAAATTCAGGATATCCAGATTTAAGAATTTATAATTTTGGGGTAAATGGAGCAACTGCTCAAGTAGTAGATTTGATTGTACGTCAGATTTTACCACCAGAACAATTGCCACAATTAATTATTTTTGCCGATGGAGTTCGCGCTCTTAATAGTGGCAAAGTTGATAGAACTTTTGATATTATTGCCAGTTCTGAAGGTTATGAACAAGTAGATGCAGGCACATTTATAATTGGGAATAATATATCAGAAACATCAGTTAATTATCGCATCAATAAATACAAACAAATATTCAAAAATATCGAGAAAAAAGCTGAAGAAATATCAGTTACTTATCAGCAGCGCGATCGCATCAAGGGCTTAATCATATCAATTATTAATAATCCGAAAAATTGGAATTTTTTGCATCAGCAAGAACACCAGGCATTAGCAGCAGAAGATTCTCTGGAGTTAGACAAATTTCAAGCAAATGGTTTTCTGCCAATTTCGATTAAATTTGAACCAGAAAATTACTATCAAAATTATGCTAAAGTTTCTGGTGGCTACGATGCTGATTATGCGGACTTTCAATTAACAGGAAAACAAACAACAGCACTAAAAAATTTACTACAGTATACTCAGTCGATAGGGATTAATTTTGTCTTTGTAAATATGCCTTTAACTACAGCATATTTAGACGAAGTACGAACTGCTTATGAACAAAAATTTCAGGAATATATGCAGCAGTTATCTGGGGAATATGCTAATTTTGTCTTCCGAGATTTAAGCAGTGCATGGCCGGAAACTTATGGTAACTTTTCTGACCCTAGCCATCTGAATCTTTACGGAGCGATCGCCGTTTCTCAAACATTAGCTGAGGATAATATTATTCCTTGGCAACAACCTTAAATTAATACCAACAGGACTTACGCAGATCCACCATATCTAGTAGTGGTTAACGGCCGTTAACCCCTACATATTGTGTATAATTTAATATGCATGGGTAAGTCCTGACCAATTAACTTGAAAGATATCACAAATGGTTAAGTTCAATAATTAATAATTAATAATTAATAATTAATTATTACCTCTTCTTAAAACATTGAGAATTGGTTAAAAGGAATTTTTTTGTTCTCGAGGGGAGATTGGATATGGTTAGGTAATATCATGTCCGGATAATCAGTGATAAAAAAAAGTATATGGTTTGTAGTAGGGCTTCAGCCCGATACATACTTAGGGCTAAAGCCTTACTACAAACTTTAATTATAACTATTCAACCGGACATGATGTAACCCATCCATCCCATCCTAGGGAATCCTGCGCAAACGACCGCTCTCTTGGTCGATTGGATATGGCGAGGTTTCCCCGCCATCCCATCCTAGGGAATGCTGCGCAAACGACCGCTCTCTTGGTCGATTGGATATGGCGTTTTCGGCTAAGAGCCGACATGAAACGCTGCGCGACATGAAAAGCGCAGCGGCTCTGCAAGAGCGGGAGACCTCGGCATCCCATCCTGACGGAATGCTCCGCCAACGATCGCTTTTTCTCCTTGAAAGGAGAGGCTTTAAACCTTAATTTTGCGGTGAGGAAGAACGAAGCAGAAAGAAAAAAGCATAAAAATTATCTTATTTATTTCTCAATTAACTTAAAATGAATTAATATTTTTTGACTCTAAGATATTGGCAATTGAGAATTTTTTGAATTATTATAGAAAACAGAAAACCTAAGTTTATAAAATCAGGTAAGGTGGTTCAAGAATTAATAATTAACAATTAATAATTAACAATTAATAATGATTAATTACAAAAAAAAAGGTCTAAAACCTCCCCTTTTAAGGAGATAAAAAAAGAGAATAAGCTGTTAGGCATTTAAACCACATATTTGTTGTATGCCTAGTATAAGAAGAAAACCCTTATTAATTTTGAATTTTGAATGGATGACTTTTGACTTGCTAATACGCATTT
>JAAUYL010030696.1_pt1 | contig 12773 bp, 7 predicted proteins | sample 7278011 | NCBI WGS metagenome assembly JAAUYL01 (sample SAMN14350225, study PRJNA611818) | marine sediment metagenome | isolation source: surface marine sediment (1.8m) | place: French Polynesia: Moorea | collected 2018-08 | reverse complement strand
TACCAGAAGCAACACAATGGTGGATGCACCTCCACCACGCCAAGTCTCTGGTCTTTCTTTCTTTTTTGATATATTCGAGTTTTTCTACGATCGACGTGCGGAAAATATCAAACCGTTAGATCAACAAGGCTGAGACCAAACTTTGCTTTGGTTAGTTTCTTAGGCAACTAAACATTTTAATTTTGATTCCTAGACCCTGCGTGCTATGTTCTTTATAAAAGTGGAGAGAATCTCTTACTGACATCAGGCTTGTTTCGGTAAGGCACACACAGTGCAGTTTCGATGATTAATTGTTTCGGGGTGTTCAATAAATTTCGGAATTATCAGAAATGATCGGGCTTTTTTGCGCTCGACTTGAAAGGGAACCGTCTCTAGCTAGGTAGGTAACTGCATTGAAAATAACAGTGGCCTGCAATTTATTCCCGAAGCTTCTAAAAATCTAACACATTCAGCAGGTCTTCAATTTAAGGCTTCACGTTGGTGGTGAAAAATAAGAAAATAATTCCTCTAATGAAATCCTACGTCAAACGTCTGTCTGTCTTTTGTTTTTGGCGTGGTCGATCCGAAGCTCTAATTCAACTTTCAAAGCTCCAAGCTTGGCGATGGACATGTGCGATAAAAGATCAAGTTAGTACAAAGAACCTCTGCTGAAATCGGCCGTTTTCTCCGTAAAATGTTGGAGCATTTTCAAAGTCAGAAGACTTGTTGTTCGCACGTACAAAAATACGAAAATTCCACGACTCGCTCCGGGCGGAGAAATGTAAAAATGTGTAACGCGCGGCTGTCATCTCTCCCTCTTGCTGCAATCCGATGATTCTCTTTATCCGTTTACGCATTGAAATATTGTTTCATCGGCTGAGTTTTGAAGTCAAATTTTAAGGAAAAGTTAATTGCTCTGTGCTTCAACCTGGTCTCATTGTTTTTCCAATCCTTTTTGCTTCTGGAAGCAAATTGCTCAACTGGCCGTGACTCGGCAGTATTTCTCTATCCCGAAGGAAGGTGAAGAAAACTAATCATTTACGTCCAAAGTCCAAGGGGAAAATTGCAAAGTAAGGTATCTACTATGGTCTAGACTTATAATTCTTCTTCGCACTCTAGTCTCGAGTGATAAAATGAGTACGTTCCTCGGTAAGAATTTGAGAAAAATGCCGACATCTCCTCTTTTCTAAAAGTGGTTGTAACTAGACAGGAGCATAAATCTCTGTCCTCACCCAGCTCGACTTTCCTGGAAAGCTGAAGCCGTCCCATAGATCTCTACGTAGCATTTTTACATTTTTGGTGTCACGTGGATATAAAAGTACCCCCGAAACAAGACAAGACAAAACAATGCTTTGCTGTTATAAGGAGGGGCAACAGGTCTGAAAAACATTTTGTATTCAGCTCTCCTCTACGGAATATTTTAGCTGTGTATAGAGAGTAGTTTGTGTGTCGTGTTATTATGCCTGATGGTTAGGCTCGATAAGGCGCAAGTTGCGACCTAGGGCATATGGTTTTCCGGATATTCCCAACAGGGAAATGTGTCGACCGGATTCGTATCGGATTCCCGGGAGAAATCACAGCCTTAATTGGCCGTTCCAACGTCGTCCCATTTGTCTCAGAGCTTCCCATCTCCACGAATAATCAAGATGAGGCTTCAACAACAACAACAACGACCGCGTTGCCACCATAAGCCAGAGTTAGTTACTACAGCTCTTCCTTAAATAAAGGAGTTGCCTTTTCTTGGATGAATAGCAACTCCCCTCGATGAACTCTTGCATCTTCCAGCTCTTAAAATTTTTAGCCCATTATCCAATGGAAATTTGTACCAGTAGCGCTCGTGTGGTGCAAGTAAATTTTATGACCCAGCTACGGTGTTTTTAAGTGCGCACCCTACCAAATTACCTCCAGGAGGCTACATAGCAAGTATTTACCACTTGACCACTAGCTTGCAACAAGTGGAAAATACGCACTACCTTCTAAATATATTTACTGCAAAATGAAGTCAGTGGGGGCGCTGGAGCGAATCATAACCTGTTGTTTTTAACACCCCAGGGTCTCCTCTCTCTCTCTCTCTCTTCGAAAAGTGGTCAAAACGGCGTTAAATTCTAGGCAAATACCTGCCCTTAGAGCGCTAAACGAACGTAAACAAGTGCACAAAAGTGGTCAGCAGTTTAAAAACACCTCCAAAATTGGCATAACTCTATTTGGCCAGAGGAACTGTAGGGAGGAATGCGAGGTGCAATTAATGCAGGTGGACACACGAGAGAAGAATATTTTGCAGAGACGAGAAATAAATTTCCACGTGTCCATCTCTTTTCCATAAGGGGCAATGTTGTGATGCGTTCTCTCCTCCTGCCAGATTTTTGGATTGCCATCTCAGATAACCTGGACCAAGAGAAGGACCATCCTGAAAGAGAGTCCTTTCTCATTCACCCTTGTCATCTACTTGAGTAAGTTGTCCATTTTTTGGACAATTGGAATTTAGGTGACTTAGGGCATGCTGCTACTATTCTACAGAAGAGGAGAAAGAAGAATGTTTGAACTTTCTCTGGCTGGCCATATTTACAATCGCACTTCAAAATCGGGCTCAAGTGGAGCTCAAATGTTGAGATTTTTCGAGATGTTCTTACCTACTCCCGTGAGAGAGAATAAGCTGTAAGCAGCTCTAAAGAGTAAAATGGCATTGCACAATGCAAGTCTAAAATGCAAAGACTCTACTCGCGGAGATGCATTTTATTTTTATTATTTCATTCAATTTGCAAGAATGTTCTTTTCTAAATAAAAAGATATGCTAGAGCACAAACAAAGATGCAAAAATCTTCAATGCTGATTTTCTTTAAAAAAATCCAAATTCTCTTGACACGTCGTGGCACCAGAATTTTTTAAAAAAAACTTTTGGCTTTTTAAAACCTTAGAAAACAGGAATGTCATCTCTTTGCTCATCCTTCATTATAATTGGCAAAGAGGGTTTTTGTTCCTCTTATTAAGAAGAAATTACAATTAGATAACCGATTTTTTTCCACGAAAATGACGCAGGAAATGAGTCAGCACGTATCGTGTACGTATAATATGCATGTAGGCTGCTTATAAGGTGGCGGTGGCAGTAGCAGAATTGTACACCGTTTTCTCACCGACAGAATTTCAAATTGCTTTTTTCTCCCCCACTCCCATAGCGATTTGGTGTGCTAGCTGCGACAAAAATGACTAGTAAATTGCAGATGACATGGGCACTTCTTGAGGGGGGTGAGTTTAAAGGCCGTCATGGTTGTGGGAGTCAAATTGTTCAGGTGATTTTTTTTCGAATTTTCATAGGAATAATTTGTCTCCCTCCGCACCGTGTCACATGTAGCCAAGCAAGCTTTTTATGTCCCACTACATACTCGTACCTAAGAGACCATAAAAATCTTGCTTTTGAGGTCGGACAATGGTGGGAAATAAAGCAGGCAGGTATAATAGTGCTCAGCTGTTGCTCCTCATATTCTTTTTAAGAGAGTGGCAGAGCTTGCCTCCTCTCGTAAAATGGCCTGAGAATTTGCTGACACGCAGTAAATAATACACATGGATAGATATGGGTCTATCTAGCTACCAAGGCAATGTCACACTTGCATGACTTCTAAATTTGCTCTACTCTGACGATCCCGAGTCCCTGAAGTACGTAAGTAATTTAGTGTAGTTTGTGGGAGGATGCGTGAACGCTATCTCAGAACGGAAGCCCCATCTTGCAATGCTGCAATGAAATGCCCTTCAGTTGTTGGAAGTCTGAAAAAATCGTTAGGAGTACCCACTCAAAGTCAAAGTTGCCTCCTTTTGTCTTCCTCTTTTACTTTAATGACTTTAAATTGAACCGTCAAAATATCCAAGTGTAGAGAAAAAAAGAAAGAAAGAGAAGAGATGCGTGTTACGAGCAGAGCATGGCTGCTCCCAAATTGCGTGGATGGATGACGGGAGGCTTTTAAGAAAATTGAAAAAAGACCAGGCAGGACTCTTGAAATTCTTGCCCCCGAGGGCAGTGGTGGAATTGTCTCAATTGCATTGTGACTTCACGTCTCTTTTCGTTCTTAGTCATTTTCATTTTTTCCATCTCTATTTTAAAGCCATGTGCCTCAAGAGATAGATTTTTGCTCTTTTCCGAGTCCTTGAAACGACGAGTGTTCCTCTCTCACTTCGTCTGTCTGAAAAGGCTAAAATATTAGACATTTCGGGGGAGAAAAAGATTTCGTACTAATGGGCACTGACCACGCTCAAAATTCTGTACATTCTCCAATAACACAACATGTTCACTGCATAGTTCTTTTGATTGGTTTTGGCGGGCAGACTGCAGTTTTTCATTAGTGACTTCTAGTCATTTCTCAACTGCCGATTTGCCTCGTTTTTCCACAGAAATCCACTCTTGGTCAAGCTATATGGGTTTCTTGTCATTAGCAGGCTCCCCGGGCAGCAGAAGATAAGCGCCAAAAAAGTAACCAGAAATTGGAAATTCTTACTTGGAACACCTGTATACCTCCTCCTCCTTTTTAGTGGAGAGGGAGAGAGGATTATTATGAAAATTCGTCTTACCGCCAGCGTCCGTTTTTGGTTGTTGACTCGTCTCCCCTCGCCAGCAGGATATGCGACAAGAATCTAGGAAAATCATTATGGTAGGTAGTAGCAATTTGTTCCGGAAATCGCCGTGTACTTTAGATTGAGAATATACCCTAATCCGGCAACTGTAACCGCCTTAAAATGCTCTTATCATCTCTCATCTCTAAGTGCCCGGTTGAATGTATAAACGTTGTTATTGTCGCTACTTCTGCCAGTGCCAACTATGTCATACAACCAACTCTCTGCCTCGGCTACTGACTTTCAAAAATATTTTACCTTTTCCGCTCCAAACGGCTGGATTGAAAGCAAGGAACAGGTTAGGTATTTTTGTCCCTCCGTTCGTTGAAATCTCCCGTAATTCTTATTTGATGGACGTCACTTCAGGTTATCGTTCATTTTTCCCGTGATTGCAGAGAGTCATTAGGCGAGGTTAAGCAGGAAATAACTATCTTTTAGTAGCTTAGAAGTTCAAAGTCACATTCCCCTGCTTAATCATAATCATAATCTTAAAGTAATTTCGGTAGACGGTGGGCATCAAATATAGAAATATCTACGTCTATGTGGTTGTTTTTCCCCTCCCCCTGATTTGGTATCCGTGTCACTTACTCACTTGACCTCTAACTCAAACATATGTCCAAATTGTAAGGTCGTTTTTGAACATGAAAAGTCCCTATATAGCAGCATCCATGTCTTAGGTATGCAATGTAAAATCCCACCTACCACCAATGGCAGTAAAAATAATAAGTAAATGCCTCTTGTACTTGACTTGTGCAAGGACCCCGAGCCTTTTATGACGTATAGCCTTTTGACTTTAAGGAATTCTCCCCTGGTCAGTCTTTTTTCTTCCTGTAGGTTATGAAGTAAAAGTATGACGTTCTCGATTTTTTGGGCTTGAGGCATGCCGATTGTTTTCGTCTTGATGAATGGTTTTGTAGGTTTGTGTGGCTCGGCCCTCTTTTATATTACTTTAGATACTCACACACGTACGCCTATAGTCTCATAAAGTTAACGTTTGCCTCTGCTCCTCTGATGTCACATTTTCAATTTACGAACCACAATAGTTTTGATAAACACTCCTTCGTCGAGCCCAAAAATATATTTAGGGAACCCCTCTACTTTCCCTCCTTAAATCTTCTCCGTCCTCTCGCCTATTTACTTATGCAGCATCCATCGAAACGGCAGATTCTGGGACATTTTCCTCCCACGAACTGTGCGGGAAATATAATGTGAAACCGTAACCAAGTTTTAAGTTTATGGACCTCTAGCTTGCCTCTACCCTGGGGCCATTTTTTCGGGCCCACACACATCAAGTTCAATAAGAGGGGAGAGCGAGAAGGAAGGTAACTAATATAATAAGACGACGAGAAAACCAATTCTGATTTCTGGGCAATTTATTACGTAGCCACGTATCGTAGCTGGGAAGAGAAGCTAATTTCATTTGATAGAATTTCCACTTCGTTAGCTGTCACAAGACAAATTGATTGCCGATTTTTCCGACCTTAATTTTGTGCCAGATTAGTTATTTTTTCGTCAATTCCTAGTGCCTCAGAGAAATTAGAAACTATTAAATCGAAGAAGAGCAGGCAGTTCCAAAGAAACTTTTCCCAATCAATTTTAGTAAAAATTACACAAAATGGACACTATCCCTTTAAAAAGCAAGATGAGCCAGACAGACGATGGAACACTAAATACTACAATGATAAAACTGGCATGTTTCTTCTCGAACTTTCTCCCCCTTGTGGAAGTGCCCAAAAAATTACGGCCGAGACCGGTTATGGGGTTGCCTTAAAACGCGAAAATTACTTAGATACCTACTTACCTTTTCCTTCGGCACACGATTTCTAACCCCTCTTGTAACACTTGATGGAATGGTGCAATAGCACAGCTAGATTTAGCTTCAGACTCTTTTGACTGACCATAACTCCCCCGGCAAAAAGCTCATATATTTTTGGGCTTGAACAGGTCTCCTTACTCTGGCTCGCTTTATGTGAGTGTGTACGTAAGTAACGGGGGAAAATTTGGATGCCCCCAAGAAAACATTTGAGACATAGCTTACTATCTAGCCAGAGATATAAACTCCCATGGCTATGCATTTTCCGTGAAAAAAAGTGAAAATTCAAGAACAGAATTTCGCGAAATTCAATTTCTCAAAAGAGGGGATTTCAGAATGACGACGTATTTGTCAGGTCTGCTGCTGGACTTTTATCATTCCCCACCAAAAAAATACCGGTTCCTTTTTCCAACATTTTTGGCATTTATCAGGCACTCTCAATCAAAAGGAGAGCGGCGAAGAGCACCAGCACCATATTTGTTTCAGAATTTCATGCTGTATGAATTGGAATTTTTCTTCAACGAACAACGATCCTCTCCCTGTCGACTTGACATGATACAAATCACACAGAGTTCTTCTTTTGAAAGGGCCTGTTTGTTCTGTTTTTAAAAAGTTTTCACTTCGGTGATATTTCTGAAAAGAGGGCCAATTTTTCTGCCAATTTTGCAAGACAAAAGTGCAAGAATGGATCACGTAGCGCAGCCTTGTTCCTCTAGAGTGCACAAAATATAATAGGGTTTTAAATGCTGTCAAAAGTTGTTGTTTTCTTATTCTCTGCTCCAAACACGGCCTGGACGCTGAAATGTGAACAGGCCCTTTTCACTTTTCTGTGCTGCGTCTCAGAAGAAGTCAAAGTCGGTAGTTGCATTTGAAATACTGGTGTGGCGCTAGCATGCGGAGTATCACGCTGGGAGTGTGACCAATACACCATGGCACAATCAGACTCAAAACAATTGCCACTGCCAGTGAACATTTCGTTTCGTCTTTTCATCCCGTGAAATATGGCGGACAATCCCGGAAAAATAGGAATTTTTTACCGGGAAACCAGGGGCAACAAGTCCGGAAAATCCGTTGAAACTCTAGTCTCCTCAAAGTCGTGCACCAGTAGAGAAAAAGTGTGTCATCATCTCCTTGGCGCGTTATTAATTTTTTCAAAGCCTCTCAAGTCTCATGACGGGGCAGATGATACTTGTGGAAATCATGCTTATGTTTTATTTATTTGTTTTCTTGCAGGCATGATCAAGGCCCAGAATGTCAAACCCCTGACCATCGATGTCACGGAGGGCGAGGACGTCCGATTGGAATGCCGATTTTCCTCGCAGCTCTCGAAGAAGGCATCTACCCTATACTGGATCCGGACAAATAGGCGTGGCCACGACAATGTTGCCATCGGAGACACGCCCTTCCAGGCCAACTATATGTAAGTGTGCCCCACCCATTTTTCGCAGATTATTCAGGTGTCAACCTATTTATCTTGTCTTTCCAGTGTTGAACATCGACCGGAAGAAGGACGCTACGATTTGAGAATCAAGAAGGCCAACTACGACAGGGACAACGGACAATTCGAGTGTCGGATGAAAGAGGGCGGGACTGGTATCGAACTCCACTCAAAGTCGGTTGAGCTGACTGTTTTATTGGTTCCTTCGCCGCCCAAAATCTCACCCTCAAACCCGACTGCTACTGAAGGCCGACCTTTGAACCTTAGCTGCGCCTCTATTGGAGGCTCGCCCCCACCCCAGATTTACTGGTATGCCGCCGGGGATTCAAAGCCTTTAGAGGCAAACTGGATCGAGGGCCGCAATAAGGACGAGCCAACCCAATCCGTTCTCACCATCATCCCCAAGAAGGAGGACGACGACAGCACCTACCGATGCACCGTCTGGAATCGAGCCCTTGGGGAGCGGCAAAAGCTAGAGGCCTCCACCAAAATCTACGTAAACTGTAAGTTCAATTTGACTGCTTAATTTTAATTGCAATCAATAAACATGTGCATTATGTTTGCAGACTTTGCACGAGTGACAGTCGGTCCGGAGAACCCCCTGATGGTCGAGAAGGACGACACCGCTCAATTGGAATGCAGGGTCGACGCAAAACCTGCCGTAACCAGTGTGAAATGGACACGCAATGGCCGCTTCATTGACACTCACTTTAAGCATACTATTCCACGTGTCACGCTCCAGGATTCTGGAAGCTATGTCTGCTCGGCTGACAACGGTCTTGGCCAAGAGGGAAAGTCAGAGCTCAAGCTGGACGTGCTCTATGGACCTGTGGTGACTTTGCAACCCGCCCAGAGAGAGTTCAACGAGAATGACAACATCGAGGTTGACTGTCGGGTTGACTCCAATCCCAGACCATCGACCATCCAATGGTTCAAGGAAGATGACGAGCGCTTTGTCCAGAATGGACCAACTCTCCGGCTTAATGGAGTCACTGCCCTGAACAATGGACGCTACATCTGCTCAGCCACCAATCACCTTCAACCTACCGGCAAAGGAAAGCTGACCAGAACCGGAAATGCAACGATTGATATCAACATTCGCCACAAGCCTGGCAAGGCTTTCATCACCCCGGACAAACCTGCAGCCGTTGACGGTCGACGAATTACTCTGACTTGTGGCGCCAAACCGCCCGGTTATCCTGCTCCTCAATATCGTTGGTGGAAGGATGGAAGCGACAGTACCTTGGCCATTGGATCTGAATACACGATTGACTCTGCTCGCTTGAGCCATGCTGGAAAATACCATTGCCAACCATCGAACGACCTCGGACAAGGCCAGTCTGTCAGCGTAGATCTCGCTGTCAACCAGGCTCCCAAGATCATCACCCAGCTGCAGCCGACCATCATGAAGCGTGCCGGAGACTCTGGCTTCTTGATCACTTGCTCGGCGATGGGCAAGCCCAAACCTGTCGTCCGGTGGTTCAAGGACGGCACTGAGATCCTCGACGTCGAGTCCAACTTGCACCAGATCTCCACGTCGGAACACGAGACACCCGCCACCATGTCGTACAATGTTGTCTCCACCCTGAAGTATGTCGGCCCGGACAGGATTAGCGGTGATCAGCTCATGCCGACCGATCGAGGCCAATACACTTGCCGAGTGGAGAACGAGGTTGACAAAGCTGACACCACGATGTTGCTCAGGATCGAGCACTCTCCCATCGTCGTCCACCAGCACAACAAAGTGGCCTTTGATCTCGACAAGACTGCCATCATCAGCTGCAAGATGCAAGCCTTCCCCAGTCCGCGATTCGATTGGTCCTTTGGCAATATCATCCTCCAGAGCGACAGGCAGGTATACGACACCAACATCACGGCCTTGGGCGACGACATCTACGAGGGCATCTTGAGGATCAACAAGGTCATGGACAGCAGCTACGGCGACTACACTTGCAAGGGCATCAACAAAATGGGCGCCAAGAGAACGATTATTAAGTTGCAGCCTCGCGGCAAACCGGATAAGCCGATGAATGTGCGACCGGTGACAGTTGGTCATGATTACATCACGGTCGGATGGGATGCGGGATTCGATGGCGGTTACAATGACACGACCCACATCATCCAGTACAGGAAGCAGGACGGCTCCGACCCCGAGTACGAGGAGTGCCATCTGAGGAACCCGTGCAACTTGACCGGACTCGAGCAGCATTCACAGTACTTCATCAAGGTGAAGGCAAACAACATCCGCGGCGAGAGCAAGTACTCGAATGAGGTGCCCATGCTCACCAAGGTCGACGTCGCCACCATCCCGAGGCCCGATACCGTCCACTTCGAGAAGACAACAAACACGGCCGTGTTTGAGGTCCGGAACGATTTCTTGCCGTTAGTGGCTAAGGTGGAGCTCGAGAATCCCGACGGCAGCTGGATGGACTACAATGAGCTGGTGCTCGGACCCAACGGTTATTCCGTTAGAGAAATGCCCATTGCCTCCCCGGTTGTGAGCAACCTTCGCGTGAAGTTTTGCCTCGAGACAAACGATGTCCTGTGCGGTCCTTACACTGGCGCTCAGTTTGTCGACGTGCGACCCGCTCTTAGTGGATCCGGACTCGGCCAACCCTGGGTCATTGCCGTGGTCGTCCTGGTGATCATTGGCCTGATCTTTGTCTTGGTCTGCGGCTACTATTGTTGCTGCAAGGGAGGCCGTTCCGGAAACAACGGCAAGGCGAAGAAAGACAACCGAGAGAGACCGAGCATCATTCACACGACGCAGCCCCCTCCCTATCACCATCAGGGTATTGAAAACAAGGGAGTCGACACGCTCAAGGACGCGGACGAGATGATCAAAAACACCTTCGGTGCCAACCCCTACGAGCAACAGTCGGCCTCGAACTCGAACTCGGCCAACGGCGGCTCCGTCAATTCCCAGGACAGCTTGTGGAACGTCAAGGGGGCGCCTCACCACCCCCAGGTTGACCCCATGATGATCCCCAATAGCTACCCCGGCGGCTACAACGTCTACGATGCCATGGCGATGCAGCAGGCTCAACAGCAACAGCAATACCAACAGCAGCAGCAACAACTTCTTCAGCAACAACAGCAGCAATATCCCGAGGATTACGCGCACTACCCCCACCCCGAGGAGTACTTGAATGAGCGGAACCAGCAGTTTCTTAATGGAGGGGAATTTTATCACCACCAAGGCGGTCATCCCCAAGAATGTAAGTTTGATTAATGTCACTCTTTGATGGTTTGCAGATTTAACATAGGTTTCTTCTTTGTTTTAGATGCTCAATATGGTGATGTTAGTGCGCTCCCCCATCCGTACAACATGCAAATGGGAGACCTGGAGGAGCCCCAGACCCCGACCCACCCACAGGCCGTTGGCCAGATGTCCTTCGAGGATGCAATAGATGGCGGTCAGCAACAGCAACGCCGGATCATCCGTGAAATCATTGTCTGATCCGGCTCGGTTTAGCTGACAAAAAGTTGACACTTGCAATAATGACTTGATCGAATTTGCTGTGCAATCTAAACGCATTCCTCCTCGAAGGCATCTAGTCGTCCACTGGATATTGCTGCATTCATTCTGAAGAGAAGCCCACTACTACAAGAATTAAATATGTCAAAAGTACTTCCAAATGAATCATGTGCCACATTTATCTATATTATTAATTACCAGTGTAACGATTTACCCATAAATTCTTAGAACACAAGTTTTTAGCAATTTTTGACGACAACCATGATTGAAAAAAAGTAATTTTACTTTTATTTTTTTGAAACATTGCTCAACTAAAAAAGTAAGTTTACACAATATATTGATATGTTGTGAAATTCAGACAAGAAGACATAAAAACAAAACGTATGAAATATCGATCTCAAATACCTCAACACTACATATTTTGAATTCTGTCGTATCTAAGTGACTAGAAGTTATCATGAAATAAATATAATTATGCAAATGTTACAAATTGACACGAAATATAAGTATTAATTTTACCTGATTTTTGATTGAAAACTGCGTAACTTCTATAATCTTTTATACTTATCTTCGCTAAAAAAATTCCGATGCCGACTAGGATTTTGACTTTTGAAGAAAGTCCACTGGAACCCTCGCCTTTTTCTTCGTTTTCTAAGTTCAGAAGAAAGAATCGAGATAATTACAGTAACTGAAAAACAATTCACTGGGTCAGCATTTCGCTATAAACGCTACCTTTGTCAGATAGATCGTGATCCTCGCTCGCGAGGGATCTTGGAATAGAAAGATTTTTTGCTCTTTCCCTTTTCGCCATCGTCTTGAAACTGGCTTTCTCTTTCTCTTACAAAACTTTGAAATATCTTGAATTGTTTCATCAAAATGCTTTTGCATTTCTCTATCGATTAATAACCACGTAATTGCTATAGTGCGTACTTGACTTTTTAAAGTTTCCTAAGTTGGCAGGATGAAGCATATCAAGGAAATGACAAAGGGTTATAAACTATGAAGATTGGAGAGCAACTTGCTAACAGTGGAAATAAACGGTTCATACTATTAACTTGATTAACTTTTGCTCTCACGATAAATAAGACCGGAAAATGTAATTGCGTAAAAAATGACCATCCGGGCTAATTAAACTCAATTGCCCAATTTCCAAATTTGACTAGTTTTGAAGAGGCCCCTCTTCAAATTGGAACGATATACTACAAAACTTGTTCAGTTCATCCTCGAGTATCTATTCACAAAATATCTATTTAGCTCGGCAATATTTGTATTTGGAAATGACATTTACGTGAAACTAATTCGGCCAGAAACAACAATATTTTTGATCAGCCACAATGGAGCTTTGTACAACCATAAACCAAAGCTTTTATACTTTCGATCATTTTGATCACGTCTATTCTGCAACAGGTTTTAAAATTCCAATGACAATCTTGAGCGTGCTATGCCTGTTTATTGGCAATCCCATG
>JAAUYL010005062.1_pt1 | contig 12776 bp, 14 predicted proteins | sample 7278011 | NCBI WGS metagenome assembly JAAUYL01 (sample SAMN14350225, study PRJNA611818) | marine sediment metagenome | isolation source: surface marine sediment (1.8m) | place: French Polynesia: Moorea | collected 2018-08 | reverse complement strand
GGGTAAAGGCGTGCAAATAAAGTTTTATTGCACAAGTGCAAAGTACTTTATTGGAGACCCGAGGGCATCCAGCCCGAGGGCGACAATATGTACTTTTGCACGAGTGCATAAAACTTTATTTGCACTACTTTATCCGGCTATATGATATTTTATTGCCGTGTAGGGAGGCAAGAAAGGGACGCCTAAAAATAATATATCCCGCCTTGCCCGCCTATGCTGCAATAAAATACAATCGAGGTACTGACTGACCTCCTTGAAAACAAAGACGAGGTAGTGGTAGCGAGTCTGTCCCTGTTTGAGCGGAGGATCCACGTTGACGACGAAATGCATCTGGCGGCCATCTTTATGCGGAAGCAAGAACAATCGCATCACCGTGGAGGACGGGATCTTGTAGTCGAACGTTTTGCCGTGGAGATGGATAAATGTAGGGAAGAGCTTGATGTCATAGCGACCACGAGGCGCCAAACAGCTGACCTCTTGGAAGAAGGCGATGGCGTCACCGGACGTTGAGACGACCGAAGCCTTCGAGATCACTTTCTCCTTGAACTCCTCGACGGGATCGTCGCCGGCCAACTCCGATCCCGGGATGTAGAACCGCATCTCCGCCAGGTTGACGGCCGCGTCGTCGTTCAAATGGAACTCCATTGATGCCTCGTTCTTGGCGGTGACACACTGGTTAACGTACTTCAAAGGCACTTCGAACCCGTCCGACTTGCCAATCTCGAACTTCATGACGGAGCCATCGAAGTTGGCGTTGCCCCAGTTGTGTCCCTTGACACTCAACTCCCGGTCGAGCATCTCGAGGTCGTATCGCTGCTTGAAAAAACGGGCCAACTTGTCCCTCTCCGAATCTTTGAAGCCGGCGAACCGATGAAGTTCTCCGTTCTTTGTGAACAGTCGGATACCCCAGGTCCCGGCCAGTCTTTGCCAGTTGACGAGCTCGATATCGTCTCTGGAAATCGACTCTTTTTTGCCGGCCTTCTTGTTACTGAACATGATCCGCTCATCCGTGAGTTTCAGATGGCCGGACATCTGGAAATTGGGAAGCAAGGGACATGTTGATTTTTTGCGGGAAAATGGCGATCTCTGAAATCGTTGAATTCATCACTTACCATCGAGCCACAGACCTCCATCGAGGCGTCGTCGTAGTCGAGGAAGTCCATGATCACTGCCACTCAAGTCTCCTTGATCAATTACACCTTGATTTTCGTGAAAAACTTGTGAAATTTGAGAAAATATCGAGACAATTTCGCGATGTTTTGCCGGGAAATTTACGCAATGTTTACAAATAAACCTTACCCCACTAGAGTCTCTGGAGGTTTATGTTATGAAGTCAAGTGGGCAGTGGGCTAGTGGACTTGTTTAGAAAGGATTCTCGCTTTGTTTTCTATTCAGATTTCAAACGCGTGGCGGGAAATTTTTAGAAGCGGTGGTCATAATGTCGTCATTGAATTTCAACTAAATCAAAGAAAATCACTTTCAATTGCTCGTTTTCTTACTTTAAATATTAGCACCGAGGTTTTGCTAAAAAGTTTGATCAGAGCAAGTAAGCCTAAAAAGCGGTATGTACATATGTGAGAGCATCACATTTTTTTGTTAAGTGCACAGGGACAAACAAATGTTTGTTTGCATAACAAATCGAGCGGCAGTATAGCCAACAAAAAAGTAGTGAAAAGTAAGCTTCAAATTATTCGCTATTCTTTCACAATTTATTTTCAAAAGGACAATGCAGTTGTCAAGCGAAACAACGGGCGGCCATGGCAAAAAATGCCAGTTCAGTTAAGTTGGGCGGGGGAGTCAAAAATTCGAAGACGAACACATTCCTTTCTCACAAAGATGTCTTTCACTAAATTGTCCACAGCATAGACATATTTTCCGGAATTTCGGACATGCGTTAAAAAATATTTTTGAAGGTTCCTGGCAGATTGCAACTGGTTACAACTCTCTCCGGAAATTCTGAAGTTTATCATAATAAACATTTTACTATAGCAGATAAATACGTTGAGAAGTCGAGCGAATTATCATCTTTTCGCATAATTGAAATGCTCAGGATCTTTTAAAAAGCCTCGAACAAAATGTTTAACAACCATCTGTGTATTTAGAGCATGTCCGTCCTCGCCAATCATTAATGCAAACAGACAAACACCCATATCTAGGTTACCACAGATCCACTCCATTATTTGCCTACTCAATTGATCTGCCAAAAGAAATGAAAGCACTGACATCAAACAAGACTGATCAATGGCATTCATAATCTTAGCAAAGCAACAACAACATAGTAACTGATTGGTCCCGAGGGAGCTTTTCCAAAGCTCAAAGGGTAATTCTTTGTGGCCTCTTATTTAGCTGAAGAGAAACTGTGGCCAAAAAAATGTGAAAATAGTGAAAAAGCAGCTTGTTAGCTGTCAAATGACATTACTTTCCTGACCGACCCCTCCCAAGGTCTCACTCAGCCGTATTTTTCCAATAAAACTGATGCAGAACTATCGAAACACACTCATGTAATATGCAGTACCACATATTGCCCCTAAGAGCAAAGGGAAAGCTGAATTTATCAAATTTTTATATCAACCCACCAACTTTTTTGCCCGAAAACCGGCTAGCTTGATTTTGCACGAAAGATAACGGAACAGCATGGCTATTAAACTTTTTTCCTCGTGAAAAGGGTGTGACAAAAAAGCTTTGCCTCTGGCACACAAAGTAAAAAGACATAAAATATAACCGGCTTTCTCTTCACATTTATGTACGAGTATTTAGGTTTTTGGAGGGGGGTTTCAGTCGGCGACCGCAGTTCCCAACAGACTTCAGATTGTAAGTACAATTTGCGCGTGCGCTCCACATTCAACATCGCCTTTCTACACAAATATTTTCTGTATTTACCGTGACCTCTGGATTCCCTGATTGATTGAAACACATTTCCTTCCAGAGTATCGATAATAAATAAAAAGCAATTATAATCAAAACTTGAGAAAATAATGTAATTGTAAAAATGTCGATATTTACGCATATGTAGACCTAGATATTTTTTGAGCTTTAGAATCTTTGTGTCGTAGCTTGAAAAGCAGCGCGCACATCAGCTCCATGCCGGCAAATTTCCTATACTTACTTATACTATACTTATTTAATACATTCTACAAATACATTTAAGCTGCGGACCCTCCCTTCCCTCTATACTTTTTTCATACATGAAGACTCTTGTTGTTGTTTCCTTTTAGTAAGTGTTCAAGCCTTGTGATGTGATTGAGAAAATAAATTCGTGAAATCGAAACCCGATAATAACGATAACAATGAGGGAACCAGTTTTGCAAAGAGAGATCTAATTTTTGTGATGAAAATAAAAGTCTCCGTTTTTATTGCTCGTTGACAAAACAAGTGCATTGAGTTTTACACTAAGCGAAAAATAAATCAACAAAGACGACATTTTTCGAGTCGAAAAATATTCTATTAGAATTTCTTAGAAATGGCGGTACCAAAATTGGAAATGTGTTAAAAGCGGTTGAGCAAAAAAGTAAGATTGGAACCAGCTCTGCTAAAAATGGTAAGTCACAAGGGGTCGGGTTGCTATAAAAAATGTGGCTTTTGTCATCTCAACTCAGTTGTATTTTTAAGAATGGTTTCTACACTACATTTAGATATATTGAACATTGGTCCCTGATTTTTTAAGCTTTGCCGCTCTGGGCAGTTTTGGAATTAATTTGCATAATTTCAATTGGATATGGAAAGGCCATAAAATTTTTCATTAATCAACAATCTCGAAATTAAAAAAAAATATTGTATTCAGAAAAAATTTGCTTTATTAGAAGAACTTGATGGAAAATTGCAAAAAATAAATATCGAATCCGAATTTGATCGTTTTTCACTTGAAAAAGGTCCAGTTTCAATCTCCCTTTCGGAGAAATACTTAGTGTTTAAAAGACAAAAGTAGATCAAAGCGAAAGACAAGAATTTTAACAGCATTCAAGCAGGGTACAAGAAAGAACATCAAGAATTTTGCACTTTTCGGGGAGGTTTTCAGGTTAATGGTAACTGGATCTTTTTACGAAAAAATCTCGAGTTTTTAGGTTGAAACTATAAAATAGTGTGTACTTATTTTTCAGGTCTAAAAGTCGGTCAAAGCAGTCAAAAAATGAAGCTGCGTTGTGCGATCATTTGGCTTTTTCTGGCTGAAATCTCTGCCCTTCAATCAGGAAATAAAGAGGCCAACTCTGTCCAGTCTGGCAACTCTGGAGTCGTAGTCTCATCTTCTACTACGAGGAATAATGAACAAAATCCCGCATCGAATTCAGAAGAAATCGCCGAAAAAATTGTCAGAAATGTCAGAAACATTACTTCTAGGGAAAATGAAGGTAAGCAAGGAAAGCACTATTTTTTCCGCGAAAATTCAGTAAATTGTTTTCATTTAAAAAATGCAAGTGGAATGTTGGACTGACAAAAGTTTAGTAAAGTTATTTTTATGGCAACAGGATGAGCAAAATAAAAGTATTTTCCCCAAACATTTTTTTGGGACTTTTCCAAGTGCGAACGAATTGAAGAGTTAGCAAGTGCAAATTGACAGCTTCAAAAGTTTTTCCCTTTCTTATGCATAATAAATCTAAGGTGGACTCCAATGTACTTTAAAAAGTAAACAACCATTTACTGGTTGATTAGCATATTTTGTTTACTATTCTCAAATGTCTCGTAGCACTGATCAATTTGAACGAAATGTAAAGAATCTGACACCTAAATCCCCAAAGAAAAAAGCAAAAATTCGCGACATCGCAAAAATTTACGAGCTGTGCTTTAAAATTGAAACGGCCAGATAAATTTTGCAATTGCAATTCACACTCAAGATTAACTAGATAAAATGAATGCGTGTTGCTTCTTTTGTTTAAGCGTAGTAAAATAATGGAAATTTATGCAGAGAACCAGAGTTTGTTAGCCAAGTTAAAAGTTCAAAAAGGGCAAATATTTACAGGCAATTTTAACCTGGTACCCAGAGTTTTTGTATGCATGTATGCCTGGAAAATAAATACAGCATTTCATTAATGGGGTCTGATAATTTCCATCATCAACGCCGTTCTGAATTTGCATCAACTTCAGCTTAAGAATATTTCAAGTGCCTGATGGACTCACTCAACCCAAGGAAAGGGTCTCCGATTGGGTAGCTCATATCTCGCTAAGTTGGTGTATTTATGAGTTAAGCAACAGCAATTGTGAAATTAGGGACCGTTGTCATCTGTTGTCTTGACTGATTTTCAAATTTCAACTCTTTTTTCCTGGCTTCAATTGAAACAGATGGCTTGGAGCATACAGGAATCTATAAGCTCAACATGTGGCTCACACATGTAATTGACCTCTCAGTTTGAAACAAGCAACAAAAATCCTCTGCTTTTCGCTCGATCGTTGCTGATTTCACTTCATAAATAATGAAATATTTAGTACTTTTTAGATGATACAAATGCCCCTTGGTCTTGCAGTCGCGTGACTCTAATTCAATGGATGTATCAGAAAAAAAGTTGGTAAAAGTGCACTTCTTTTGAATCCCTATTTTGTTTCATTAACTTTTTTGCAACGAGGATTCATTTCAAAAGCGCAAGAAAATACGAGATTCGGGTCCTTTTTTGCAACATGCACTGTGTGGAGTTTACTCGATGTTGACAATTCATACGAGATGGAGTTAATCATCATACCCATTACAATTGTAGAAAAAGGTCCAATTTTAATGCATGGGTTTCTTGTGGGGGCGAGTTAGATAAAGGCGAGAAAAATCAGCGAAACTCAATAATCATCTTGTCAGATTTCATCCAAAGATAAGATTGATAGACACACACACAGAGAGAGAGAGAGAGAGAGAGAGAGAGAGAGAGACCAAGAATCTTTTGAAATGGCCTAACACAAAAGATTTTCACCCGCGAGGCTTCGCGGAGTTTAGATTCTTGTATTTTCAGCTTTTCCTTGGGGATTCTCCGTTAAAGTATTTAGCGCGTGAATTTCGCCGTGGGCGCATTATCCGTCGAAATGATCGAACTCTGTCACTTTTTTCGCGCCACTCCTATACTTCAAATACGTTTCCGGCGTTTCCCCGCCAGATTTTCGGCAACCGGCGTTTTACGCCGGATTTTTTAAAATTTTGCTCAGAAAGATTACATTCGCAATTTCGAATAACCTTTCCTTCTTTTTGCCGAGCGGGTTAATGATGGAAAGAATGTTCCGTCTTGTTTAAAAGCAATCCGAAAATTTTCTGTGAAAACGCATGTTCATTCAATGTAGATAAAGGTCACGAATTTTCCAAAACACAGAATGTGAGCGGGTTAATAATCCTGATAGCTATTCGCGAGCGAAGCGAATTTTTGAGTGAAAATATGGGCGAAGAAAGAAAACCAAGGATGATTTATGAAACTGGCGATTTCCCTCTGAGACTTGAAGCATTTATAAATGGTCTGCTTGACATGACATGAGGATGAGAAGTTGTAGGATAGGCACTTCTTTGAATGTATTCAGATTTTTTTCAATCTGGAGTAAGAATAGAATGCTTTAATTTTCCGCAGCTAAATATTTTTGCCATCTTCAAAATGAATTTTTGGCCAATTTTCAGTCTTGTACGCTATCCTCTGTGATGACTTTAATATTCGCTTTTTTCACCAAGCCCCCAAAAACAAAAGTGTATCTCTATCTCGACACTTTAAAAGTTGTTGACTTAAGTGGCCATATTGCATAGTATCTATAGAAAATATATTCTAAGTATATTATATATCAGGACCATTATGAAAATCCCATTTTTGACAAGAAACAAATAGAGATTTTCAAGCTTTTTTCTTTTTAAGGTGGATAAAATTGGCTGTTGTGAGATTTTCACGAATTTTTTATGACCACGCTTAAAAACCTGGGGTTTTATTCTAACGTCTCAATATATTTTTTGATACGCACACTCGAACACAACCCCTTATTTTAAAGCCATCTCGTGCCTTAACCCTTTTTGACAGCGTAAAATTAGGAATAAAATATCGGGCTTTTCATGGACTCTGAAATGGCATCATTCATTTTGTATGCCTACTAACTAACCTAACTGCTTGGATTCCCCTTTTTGATAGATCAAGCTCAATTAGAATTTTGGCAACCACTTGTATCATAAACACGTTTTATGAATGTTTTTGCATATTTTCGAACTTGATCAATGGACGAAGGGGATATTTAGATGCGTTTTTATGCTGCATGCAAAGACCGAAATCAGGAGGAGCAATTGAGGTTTTACAAACGGTTCGTGGATGATAATTTGAAGCTGAAGAATGCAAGTGGGCGTCTAGAAATAAAGCAAAAATTCGATTTCCAAAAAATTATGCGTAAATCACAGTATCAAGAGTGTATCAAAAAGACTAAGCTTCAGAAAAAAAGTTACGAAAATGTTCTTAAACAAGGCATTGCCTTATTTGTATTCTGAATGCAGAATCTTGTTAAAGGATTTTCAATTACAGTTTGACATTTCTATGAGAAGCTCGTCAAGGGACTTTATGAGGCCCTAGATTTGTTGTCAGGTTTAGATTTGAAGCTAGAATTTCAACAGGAAAATTAGGTTTTACATTAAAAAAAAGAAAACATGTTGTAAAAAACCGATTAAGGGTCATTAAAGCTAGTTAGTTATGATAAAATTAATGGTATCTGTTGGAAGAGCTCTCAGCTACAGCCATTCAGAATCGCACACTTTAGGTGAAAGACCCTGTATTATGACTGGCGAAAGCGGAAGCGTCATTGACAGACAAACTGGCAATGTCATTGATGAGTATCGTGAACCGTTGATCAATCCAGGATTACCTGCAAAACTCTTCATTTTTGTCGCCTTTTTCATTTTCATCTATCTTGGATCCAGATCAGTGGCCACGCGCAGGAAACAATTTATAGTCGATCACATTCAACACTTGGCCAGCAGGTTCAACAACCGAGCCAAGGAGGTGTTCAGCTCCAAAACGCAATTAATATTTCTGATCCTTTTTGGACTCTTGATCACAGCACCATCTACAATCATATTTTTCATAGATTTTGGACAAACTTTATCCAACGAAGTCACAGTGGCTGTAAATATTTCTAGACAAACAATATCCCAGATTGTTATACCGCTAATGGTGTATGTTCAAAATGCAGATTTTAGGAATCATGTGCGGCACAGAATTTCTGGTTTGTTTTAACAAATACGAGTATTTACTTATGTAGGCATGTAAAACTAGGAAAAATATATTCATCTGAAGAGGACCCCCAAGAGTGACCAAACGTATAGTATTATAGTTTAATGGCAAAACTGCTGCTTCTGCATTCAATTTACGACGAGCGAATGGAAAAATGAGGAAATCACTTGAGAGCTCTCTCTCTCTCTCTCTCTTTCATTTGATTCTAAAGCAAAATTACTATATTGCACAACAATGATGGCAAAAACATTTATTTTTCAAACTAAGAAAAAAATATTAAACAGAAAATTGAGTTGAGTAGTAAATCCGACCTGTGTATATTACTCGTACTTGCAAGTGCCACTAACTTTGTAACATACTTGGGGGAGAAGGCAAAACACATGCTTAAAGTTAAAGACAATAGAGCAAAGTTTTGAAATTGTGAACAACTGTAGAAAATATTTTTCTACTCCAAAACCTAGAAGATCCTGTCCAAGTGAAATTTTTAGTCTACTCCAAAATTTTTGGCAAAAATTAATTCAAATCGGCTTAGGTTAGGTTAGTGAGAATAGGGGGAAAATGGGAAATACTTTAGCCAGTCATTTCAACAATTGTGAATCGATTTTCTTGAAAATATTTTTCCTGGTATTCACAGGCCCTAGAGGATCCTGTCCAACTTGAATTTTTAATCTACTCCAAAATTTTTTGCAAAAAAAAATCCAAATACCAGGAAAAATATTCTCAAGAAAATCGATTATGGAAATGCCATGCTAAAGTATTTTCCATTTTCCATTTGATTTTCTTCATGTTTAGAGAGTTCCAATCTTGTTTGAACAAAAATATTAGTGTATAGACAGAATAAAAAGGGATAGGCCATGTGAAAAAAATTATACTGTGCGTACAGAAAAGTATAAAAATCGTGAAGATTCCTGTAATAAAAGTCAGATTCAATGGCAATTGGTGTTCTTAGGCAGATGCTAAAATTAATTTTATTGATCAATAAATTATTTACAATGGATAGGGCTTTTAGAATTGAAAAGAAAATGCGCAAATACCGTACTTAGATACCAACATAAATAAAAGGAATGAAATTTTTGAGTTTTTGATAGAAGACAGTGTATGTATCATTTTAGCACATCTTAGTCTCGTGTTTGATGACTGTCAAAGATATGCAAAAATGTGTAAGCAATTTTTTCCCAGCTCAACTGGATTTTCTAGATTTTTGCAATTTTATGCTGTAGTTTTGTTTTTTTTCAAATAGCTACAAGTCCATCTGTCTTTGTTTTCCTCAAAAAAATAGGTAACATTTTTGTACTTTTCTCTTTTTTCCAGGCACAAATATGACAGCAGCTCAAATCCTCGAGGGTCCCTCAAACACCACTGCTTTTTTGGGAGACAGAGTTGAACTGAGGTGCATTTAATATTAAATCCTGGCAAGGTGGCCAATCAAATAAATAATGCAAACATTTTTCTTAGATGTCACGTGACTGGAGATGGGGTCAAAGTTTCGTGGTATTCAAGAAGAGACGGAAAGTTGCGAAATGTCGGCGAGAATTTCCGAATTCACAAAAATCACTCCCTGATCTTCCGGTTCGCGGAAAAGAGGGACGAGAGCTACTATAAATGCGTGGCCAAGAATCTCCTCAACAATGCCGAGTCGAAGTTTGCAAGGCTCACAGTTGAAGGTGCGGTTCTTTAACTTTTTGATGATTCCACTGTAGAATATTTTTCCCATCGTTATTATCATTCAGCCAAAGTGAACATCGTCGAAGCACCCGATATTGTCAGAGCACCTTATGGAACATCCAAAGATCTCCAATGTGTTGCAACCGGTGATCCACCCCCCTTAATCAGTTGGTTAAAAGATGGCAGAACAGTAAGAGTTATTCCCGACTTTTTTAGATTAACCAAAAGGGTTTTGGATATACTTACTTAGTGTAATCACTCATTAAAATTAATCTTTAACCTTTTTATCTCATTTCAAGCTTCCCCTGGACAGATGGAAATCTGAGGTAACTAACATCTCCTCTCACCAAATTAATTCATTAACTTAAAAGCTTTGAACTAAAGACGGGTTCACTTTTGTCACTCAACTAAATGTATCATTTTTGGCTATTTTCAGATAACAGAAGGCGATGAATACAAACCTTTTTCATATTACTCGAGATCTGTGTTGAGAATCAATGTCACAGAGATGGCCAACTACACTTGTTACGCCATCAACCAAATGATTGGCGGAAGGCAATCAGCCGACCAAGAATCATTCATGGTCTACGTGCAAAATGAAGGTGAGCCTGAGTAAAATGCTGCGCGGTGAAAGGAATATCAACCGTCATGATGCATTTCTTTCAGGCGATGGGAAATCTCAGGAGGCAGCTACAAAAGGCTATTGCGCTCCGTACAATGGCCAAATTTGCCGGAAGTTCCTCCAGGGTCGGGGTCTTGTTTGGTTCAACATTTCGCAGGATAATTCGGGGGGCTGGCTCAACGAGCAGATCGTCTCGAACCTCTGGAACGAGGTCATTGAGAAGCTGCGTGAGCCGTGTCGGTCAGCAGCAGAAGCTCTGCTATGCAAATACGCTTTTCCCGGTATATTAATTAATTTGAAATAAATATTGGCTCAATTAAATTAATTTCACACCTTCCAGATTGTGTTCTCCACGATGGTGTTGCTGTTGGTCTTCCGCTTTGCTTTGAAGACTGCGTCGCCCTAAGGAGCCACTTTTGCTTCAAGGACTGGGCCTTTATCGAGGACAACAAACGGCGCAATGTTTTCGTCAAGTCTCGTGGTCACTTCCGGTTGCCATCGTGTGAGAATCTGCCAAAACACAATAACGCCACTAAAGCCTGTACGAAGTCCTCGATAACCACCATGAAGTGGGATCAAGCGACAAGTATTTTAACAACTCGATTCCTAATCCGGAACACCTCATTCTTATTTACCATTTTTTGCAGCCAATTGCGTCAAAGGCCAGGGTCGATTTTATCAAGGCCACGAGAATAAGACTCACGGAGGACTCGAATGCCAGGCCTGGTTCACCTCCGATCCGCATCCTCAGACAATGCCGGCAGGAATTTTTCCCGAGATGAACAATGCTCAAGATCACTGTCGCAATCCTGGAGGAACCGAGCCGTCACCATGGTGTTACACAAAGGATCCGCATGTCCGATGGCAGCATTGCGACATTCCAAAATGTGGCAACGCGAGCCAAGTCGTCAACTACGAGGTCGAGGTGGAAGTCTTTGGCAAGACCGACTTCATGCAGGAGATCCTGAGCCCCTCGTTCATTGTATTGGCATCCTGTGTTGCCGTCGCAACCTTGATCGTCTTCCTCCTTCTTGGCTTGATTTGCAATCGTCTTTGTACGCGAAAAAGTAGGCAAAGTCAACGGCGTAACGGAGGCTACTCGATTCCCACAAATCAGGATTCGAATATTGACCTCGATAAACTCCCCGAAAACCTCAATTATCACCAATCGAGCGCAGCGCTCAATCCCAAGTTGGAACAACTGGAGTACCCTCGCAATGATATCATCTACATCAGGGATGTCGGCCAAGGCGCGTTCGGTCGAGTTTTCCAGGGCAAAGCTCCGGGACTTGTCACTGGTGAAGAGTTCACGATGGTCGCCGTCAAGATGCTCAAAGAGGAGGCCACTGACGATCTGATTAAGGACTTTGAGCGCGAGGCCGGCCTCTTGGCGGAGTTCGACCATCCCAACATTGTCAAGTTGCTGGGGGTCTGCGCGATTGGCAAGCCCATGTGTCTCCTCTTCGAGTTCATGGCCAAGGGTGATTTGAATGCCTACTTGAGGTCATGCAGCCCATCCAATTACATTGTAAAATCCACCGGAAGTACGACGTCGAGCACGTGGAGTGACGTCAAGATCTCACATGTGGAGCAGGTCAACATTTCCAAGCAAATCTGCTCCGGAATGGTCTACCTGTCCGATCGGCGATTCGTCCACCGCGATCTCGCGTCGAGAAATTGCCTCATGGACCATCAGGGAAACGTCAAGATTGCCGACTTTGGACTCAGCCAAAAGGTCTACCTCCAGGATTACTATCGTGGCGATGATCAAGATGCCATTCCAATAAGGTGACTATATTGATCTTATAAACCGTCTTGTCAAAATCGATCTTCTGGATTGTTTTTCAGATGGATGCCATTGGAAGCGATCCTGCATAATAAGTACACGGTAGAGTCGGATGTCTGGGCCTTTGGCGTTTTGCTGTGGGAGATTTTCAGCCTGGCCTTGCAACCTTATTATGGTCTTTCTCACGAAGAGGTGGTCAAAGGACTGAAAGAAGGCCAGGTCTTGCAATGTCCGGACAACACTCCCAAGTCTGCGTACAAACTGATGCTGCTTTGTTGGCATCCAAAACCCCCGCAAAGGCCACAATTTCGGACCTTGTTCAAGGAGCTCGAAACGATCGAGAAGGAACTGGTCTTGATTCAGAAACATTTCAAGTCCCAAAAGTCGATCTTGTCCGAGACTGGTCGGCTCACTCCAGCATCGCCATCGAAATCTTACGTCTAAAACTACTGCTGCCAAAACTTCGTAAAGCATGTTTTTCGACACCTTTTGTACCTTTTTCAAACTGAAATATTGATGTATGTATCCGTATGTACGTAAATCTTCC
>JAAUYL010014679.1_pt1 | contig 12781 bp, 20 predicted proteins | sample 7278011 | NCBI WGS metagenome assembly JAAUYL01 (sample SAMN14350225, study PRJNA611818) | marine sediment metagenome | isolation source: surface marine sediment (1.8m) | place: French Polynesia: Moorea | collected 2018-08 | reverse complement strand
TTTACGATTTCTCTTGATTATCTGCCGACACTTGCTGAATATTGTCCAAAATACTGCTAGTAGCGAAAATACCTAAAAATGTGAAATGTTGTAGGAATGATGGATTACTGATTTTACTTCGCTTACTGCATAAATAGTCAACAAAGCCCAGTAATAAAGCTTGGTTGGTTGATCAATGTCGTTGTAAACATTAGACTGCTCATTCCGATTCCTTGGTCTATATGGAAGCCCGTTATTGCAACATTCCCTTCGATTGTAGTAAATACCAGCTGCCAGTAAATAAAACAAGGGAAAAGCCAAGGCAACTTTTGCCAAAGAAAACATTGGAGTCGATCCGGAAAACCACCTGCAATCCAAACGTTTATCAATAAATAAATCATTTCTTTGCTTCGCATTACCTTAAACACTCAAAAGAAATCAAGAAAACAAACGCTAATGTCATGTAAAAGCTGTAAGAAAAACATCTCTGCTCCGCCAAAATCCAATATGCAATCAAGTTCAGCAATGTCAACAGGAGGGGAATCATCAATATTATAGTGTCCAGGATGGTTAGTTTGTCGTCTTCTTGGTGCACGTACCTTCAGCGGTGTAAAACCAATACTTGTTTGGTTAAGAATCAATGATTGTCAGTTAATACGATACTTGTGGATGGAATCCTCGTCTTTCAAGTCTGCCTCAATTCCAGAAGTTGGATGACTTAGCTCTTGAATTTGAAATGGGCATTCTGGATGGTGTATCAATTTGTCTTTTCCTTTCAAATCGTTCAAATCCCGACTCTCAAAGCCGCAAGCAAAGCATTTTGTCAAGTCAGAAGAAAACCAAACGTCACTGGAAATTCAAATACTCATGTTTTCTTGTTTATTAACAGAGGAATTACCTGTAGAAATGACCAGTATCTGACAAGGATTTTGGATTCAATCTGCCCGTATCCTTGTTCCACCAAGGCGGAAATGAGCTAGTCCTGGATGATGGACTAGATTTTGTTGGGAAATTCACTGTACAACCATACAAAGATGGCAACCCAATCCAAATGTGTGCCATTCGAACGAGATTGCTCAATGTCATGATTGCCAGGAATACTCCCAAGGTGAAGCCATCCCTGACTTCTACAGTTAAATCCAGACCCTGAAATTTTCAAAGGATTGCTTTCTCAGTTGATTCAAAACATGGATACCTACTGATCTAAGATTGGCCATGTTGCTAGTGTTCCAGATGGGCAGCACTTCCGGCCAGGACCAAAACAAAGCAATGATCAACGATTGACATCCTAGTCCATGCAGAACAAGGTAGATGACTGTCTCTTGCAGGTTCTCTCTGATATGGAAGCATGGGAGGACAAAGGATAGCCAGGCTTTAGCCACGAGATATCTGTCAATGAAAGCATTGGAATTGTTGGTGTTCAAGAATATAGTGGTGTTGTTACTTCTCGTTTCCAAAGGCAATCCAGCGACAGAGTATCTGGAAGGCACACAAAAATACCATCAGCTCTGCAAGATGAACATACTCTCTGCTGAAGATAGATCCAATTGGAAACAGAAAAAGGAGAAGGCGTTCGACGACAGTACAGACACAAAGCTAAAAGAAATAGCAAAAAACTGGAGCAACTACAAAACCTTTGCAATTTGCATGGACTATAAATACCAAGGCGTAAGTCAATGTAAAAGATCCAGGTGCTTCTTTGGGCTTCAGATTCAAGTCCTTCAGAAGCGAGCCTGGGTGGTTGATCATTCCCTTTGCCAGGCTGGCAATTGAGATAACATTGGAAATGACAGGCCAGACAATGGAATTAAACATCTTTGATCCTGTTGTGCAATCATCTGAACCATCTCTATTAGCAAGAGTCATTCTGTGGGGTTGTCATATACACTTTGATCTGGATTTACCTCTGTTGACGAATAACATCCGAGACCAACATTACAATGAAAGAGGTCTGAATGATGATTTGGGGAGCAGCTTCTCCCAGGCTTTCGATGGTTTTGGCAGTATTGGCTTCATTGTCAGCTTCTTGTTTAGGTTGCCGACCAGTCCTGATCCATTGGATGTGATCCATCATCAGTCCAAGGTATCTGAACTTGGACAAACATTACCATTATTTGCATCAAGAATTTTTAACTGAGTGAACCTGTAAAATGGCAGGAATATTCCAACCACGGCCGAAATTGGAAGGATGAAGGGTAAGAGGACAATTTTTGTGAATGTGGACAGCTGGACATCTTGGATCCATTGTATTCCATGGACAAGTCCAGGCTGGATCACGAAGAGTGCAGTAGCAAACACATAGGGTCGCCAAGCCTCTGTTCCAAGAATCCAGCTATTGTCATCACAACGATCTCTAATAAGATAGGATTGTTTGATTGTTTTCTTTGTTCTTTGGTAAAAACCTTACTTGCTCGGATCACTGCTGGACTTATAAAATTTCCAAGCGGCAAATATGTCTGAGAATACGTCAAACGCAGACAATCCAATGCCCAGAACCAAGACATTGACCAAAATGTAAAACAATGGTCTTGACGACACACCTTTCAGCTTCCATGAAAAAAGTGTCCATTTTGAGAATTCAACTTTGTCTTGGTTAAAACGGTATTTTTGGTTGTTTTTGCGAATTCGCCACCACATTTTCGCGAGTGAGATGAAAACAAAAAAACTTTTAACAGACAAAATAACATCACTTGAGCAAATAGAAACAGGCAAGCTTTTACTTTAAGATCAAAGGGAACTTTGTTTGTTTGTCTTATCATCTTGTACTCTCGACTCCCTCCGAAAAAATAAAATGGTGGACATATTTTGAATTGACATTTATATTATTTTGGAGGAAAATATGAAGAAAGTCCCAGGATGAATATGAGTCATATATCCACTTGCAATATTTGCAAAAAAGACTTATCATCAAAATACTTGCTGAATGAATCATTTTTCCTTGTTTAAGAAACACTTTGTGTACTATGTACATATCTTCCAAGATTACTGGTATTTTGCGGTAATAACGAAATTAAAAAAAATCTGAAAATGTTTGACGGCGTTTTGAATTTTTATTTAATCAATCAGGATTAAGCGGTCGAAGAAAGCCGCAGTTGATATTTGATAAATCAAAATGAGTTTTGAAAATAAGCAAAAAGTGATTATAATTTCAGATGGATTCGCTTAATAACTTTTTTAAATATTGGGAAATCAGAACTATGACATCACAAATGCATGGCGTCAGAGTCGCGACTAATTACTAAGTAAACTTGCGTAGAAAATATGCTATGATTCATCCATTTGACGTAAAAAACATGACTGTCGTAATTATAATTGAAATAAAACATAAGAGTTCAGCAAAGTCGCCTTATCAGTCGTGCTATGAGCGAGTCAGCTTCCATACAACTAAATTCGTTGAGGTAAACAATTTTTCAGATAGAGACCTCGTGAACCTGTCTACATTTTATTTTTAAGAGCACTCTTATCACTTGAAAAAGTAAGTGACAAACCTAAGTATCTAATTACAATCAAAAGAGGTCTCCGTGTAACATTTCCTTTCTGAGATTGCATCTTATAATTCAAAGGCGACTTTAAAAACGTCGACAGGAAGCGTGAAGCCATGATTAAATAAATGGATTTTCCTATTTTAGACTAGCAGTCGTATTTTGTAATGTAAAGTTAGCACACAAGCACCTGTGCATATACCGTATCTACATATAATTGGGAGAGTATAGAAATCTTGTTGAAAAATCAGCTACACATCGAACATATCACGAGTATCTACATACTGTATGTATACCTGTTGCACAAAAGCAGCGACGTAGGCAAGCTTTGCGTAATGCTATAAAGGCATATTATTGACTTGAGAAACATTTAGTCATTCTTGATCCAACACTTCATGCATAGGAGCAGTGTGACTAACATTGACAATCAGCGAAGAACAAACGACACAGAATCCATCAATTTGATATCCAGAAACATGGGGGACGACAACCGAATGGAGGACGATGAGGGAGGTTGCGGGAGCTTCGTCTCTGGACTCCTCTTTGTCCTGTCTTTCATTGTCATCTGTGTGACAATGCCCTTCTCCCTGTTCTTCTGCATCAAGATGGTCCAGGTAAGATCCATGCCATCAATGTCAAGGATTGCTACGAATGACCATGTTACAGGAATACGAAAGGGCCGTGATCTTCCGACTTGGACGAGTCAAGAGGGGAGGAGCCGTTGGACCTGGTCTGTTCTTCATTGTTCCCTGCATTGATCAGGTATTATAAACGATAATTACTCATGGCAACATTCTTTACAAGGAGAAAATTCCAGATTGCTGTGGTGGATTTGAGGACTGTCTCGTTCGATGTTCCACCCCAAGAGATCTTGACCAAGGACAGTGTCACTGTGGCTGTTGATGCTGTTGTCTATTACAAGATCAATTCTCCGATGGCAGCAGTCTGCAATGTGGCTGACTACTCCAGGAGCACAAGACTTTTGGCTTCAACAACTTTGAGGAACATCTTGGGAACCAAGAACCTTGCTGACATCCTTGCTGATAGGGAGGTCATCGCATCTGATATTCTGCATCACCTCGACTCTGCTACAGATCCATGGGGAGTTAAGGTAGATTTACAGCTACTACCCTGACTCATTTTGTCTCCATAAGTCATAGGTTTATGCATTAAGTCTTATCAGCTATAGCAGAAATTGCATGAACAAACAAATACGACATTTTTTGGCCTGAAAAGTACTTTGGGATTTAGTTACAGCCTAAAAATTCAGTCAACTTTTTGTTTTTCAGGTTGAACGAGTTGAGGTCAAGGATGTGAGGTTGCCGCAACAACTGCAGCGAGCCATGGCGGCCGAAGCTGAGGCTTCAAGAGAGGCCAGGGCCAAAGTCATTGCTGCTGAGGGTGAACAAAAAGCATCAAGGGCATTGAAGGAAGCGTCTGACATTATTTCTGAGTCGCCGGCTGCACTGCAACTTCGCTACTTGCAAACCCTGACCAACATTTCCGCTGAGAAGAACTCTACGATTGTCTTCCCTCTGCCCATCGAGCTCATGTCCAACTTGACTGGAAACAAATCCTCAAACATGTGATTCTTTTGCAGGAGTATGAACAGGAAGACTTGATATAGATTTATGGAAATGGTGATTACATCTATGAACATCAATAAGAGAGATCGAATCAGTTCACAAATATATGTAAATTGTTTGCATTTTCAAATTTTTGAAATGCCCTCCAGATTTTCTCTTTCCGTTGATCATACTGTAACAAAATGGAAAAAGTCGATCTTTGTGGTCAAGCTTCTGTTAACTACAGATAGTCCGAGAGAGAATTTAGTCAAAGAAACTGTAAGTTAGTTGTTATGGGAGGTCTTCGCTATGGAGGACAGGTTGGTTTGGAATCAGACGAACCGGAAGCTGTTTCAAACAAGGGGTGTGTTGCAAATCCTAAGGAGGCAATTGTGTTTCTGGTATCCATAATCTTGATTGTGGCCCTTCTCCCTTTGTCACTTCTGGTTACGATAAAAATGGTGCCGACTCACAAAGAACACGAGAAAGCTGTGATTTTCCGCATGGGAAGACCAATGAAAACTGTCGGACCAGGACTAATTTTCATAGTTCCATGCATGGACCAGATAAAGATGTTACCAGATTATTAAGCACAGAATTTTCGGGAAAACCTTCTCCGTCACGTTTATATAGATACAGTTTCCAGTTGTAGAATGTTGACTTACGTACATACGTACACAATAAAGGATATCAATATCATTTCGATTTGTGGTTCTGTTCTACTAAATTCTTGATTAAAACAGCTATTTTGAGCCTTGGTTTGCATTGATTATTTTCAGTACAGTGTAGTGTATAGCTTAGTGGGGCGAATCATGTCAATGATTCATGTTCCCCCTTATGGGGAAAATAAGCCCAACTTTGTCAACAGACCTGGGGGTGGTCAAATTATTGGTGGGGGAGGGATCACCGAGCAGCAAAGCAAAGATGAGTCCGGCTGCGTTGAAATGTTTGTCGGTGCCATCATCTGGTTGATTTCCATGCTCTTGATCGTGTGCACTTTTCCACTGTCACTGTGCGTTTGCATCAAAATGGTCCAAGTAAGACAATGATTCAGTCCACACCATCAATGTCAAGGATTGCAGTCAGCTCCTTGTTTTAGGAATACGAAAGGGCAGTGATTTTTAGGCTTGGACGCGTCAAACGGGGAGGAGCAGTTGGACCTGGACTATTTTTCATCATACCCTGCATGGATCAGGTAATTTTGAATTGCAAACACACTGGATTGTCCAATCTTTGAGCTTCAATCTGTGTAGATTGCTGTCATAGACCTGAGGACCATTTCATTCGATGTTCCACCCCAAGAGATCTTGACCAAGGATAGTGTAACAGTGGCAGTTGATGCTGTTGTCTATTACAAGATCAATGGTCCAATGGCTGCTGTCTGCAATGTAGCTGACTATGCAAGAAGCACGAGGCTTTTGGCTTCTACAACATTGAGAAACATCCTGGGAACAAAGAACTTGTCCGATCTTTTGGCAGACAGAGAGTCAATTGCTGTTGACATCCTTGACAATTTGGATAGAGCAACTGATCCATGGGGGGTCAAGGTAAAAAGTTAAGTATTCAATGTGAACTACTTAGACAGTGTTATAGTTGTGTTCCAGGTTGAGCGAGTGGAGGTTAAGGATGTAAGGTTGCCAATGCAACTACAACGAGCCATGGCTGCTGAAGCTGAGGCTTCAAGAGAGGCCAGGGCCAAGGTCATTGCCGCTGAGGGAGAACAAAAAGCTTCTGTAGCTTTGAAGGAAGCTTCAGACATAATTTCTGAATCGTCAGCTGCATTGCAACTTCGCTATCTTCAAACTTTGACAAACATTTCAGCAGAGAAGAACTCCACCATCATTTTCCCGCTACCCATCGAACTCATGAACCAACTGAAAGAAGATTAGACTTAAAGAAAAACCAAAGCCTCCTCCTCATTAAAAGTTTTTAATGTGTATTGTTTCTTTAATAAAGTAAAAGACAGTCGGTCTTAAGCGGCCGACGCGAATTTCTACAGAATCTGCGACGGGGTCGCCTTCAAGTTTGCGATACTCGAGACGCGATGGTAGCTCTCGCTGGGAGGTACGGTGTCAGTTAATGGTTGTCCCATGTACAAGCGTTCAATGTCTTCCAAACTTTTTCCTTGGGTTTCAGGAACGAAAAATATGACGAAAAATATCGCCACAAACAGGACTGCTCCGAACATCCAGAAAACCCCGTGGGTTGTTATGGCCTCCTGAAAAGGGCAAAATGATATAAAAATGCCAGCAAAAAAGATTATTGGCATACTTGCAAGTCCATGAATGTCTTTGTCACAACAAAGGTACAGGACCAGTTAAATGCCGTTGACAAGGACGCTGCTGCTCCCCGAATCCTGCTGGGGAATATTTCCCCCATCATTAACCAGGGGATTGGTCCAAATCCAACCGAAAAACTGACCACGTACACCATCAACGCTATCAGAGGTATCCATCCTGGAGCCTCTATTGTCTCCACATCCTGAAAACAATGCATCCATGGACACTTCCGGTTGAATTGTCAGTCAATTACCTTTAGATAAAAGTAGGCACCGAATACTCCTAAGCTGAAGATCATACCAATGGTGGAGATGTAAAGCAGCATTTTCCGTCCCAGGCGATCAATGAGAACATTGGAGAATATGGTTGCCGCAATGTTCACCACGCCCAAGATGATCGTGCAAATGTTTGAGTCAATCGAAGAACCTGCTGCCTGTGAAAATGATCGCCATTAACAATACCATTCATAGTAGCGAAAAGTTATTGTCATTTACCCTGAAAATGGACACTGAGTAGAACATGACAGCGTTTATACCGCTGAATTGCTGGGCAAACATCAATGCCATGGAAACTCCTAGCGGTTTGAGATAGGCAGAGCTGAAGAGTTCCCTTAGTTTCAATCGGTTTCTCTTCGCCAATACGTTGGCCTTTTCCATTTCCGCCAGCTCCAGGGTTATGTCATACTTTTCACCCCTGAGCCATTGCAGAGACGACCTGGCTTGACTGGCTTTATCCTGAATCATTGGTGAGAGTAAATATGTAAATATGTAAATAGTGAAGATTCGTTACCTGCGTGACAAGATACCTTGGAGTTTCAGGGATCATGCACATCAGAATCAGAAATGGCAAGGGTAAAACTGCTCCTGCCAGGGACAAGTGGGACCAGTCCAGCCAGAATCCCAGGATGTAGGAGAACATCACGCCTGTAAATTAGTAGTACCCCAAATTTCTCAATAATGGACGCATATTTCCTGGATTAATATTCCTTTACCGGCATTTCCAAGAGAGGTTGGCAGTAATCCCAGGGTGCCCCTGACCTCAGGATGGATTGCCTCTGCTAGGTAAACCGGAAGTGACAATGAAACAATCCCGATACAAAATCCAGTCACACCCCTGCCAGCATAGATTGTATAGGCATCCTGGGCAAATGTCACCTGTTGGAACGAGAAAACTGTTTAGCCAATGATACACCGGAAGTCGTCAATGTCAACCATCAACCCAGCAGCCATAAAGGGGATTGCCGTAGCCAGAATGGTGGTTTTCCTGCCAAGAGCCTCGAGTAAAGGACCGCCAACAAATCCACCTGCAAGTGCTGCTAGGGGCAGCATGCTTCCAATCCAGGAGGCTTCATAAGCAGTGATCTGGAAACATGGATACCAAGTGAATGATGATTGAAGAAGTTTGACTTTGGACAGTTCATAGTTACCTCCAACTTACTGCCAGGTTCCATCAAGGAAGCAATTGCAGGAGACGACCATGCCGAGCAGAATCCAACAATCATGGATCCCATGGAAACTGCCAATGCTGCCAGGATCTGAGTCTTTGTCACTGCCGGAGGCGTCTCCAGCTGAGGCCCCGGCTGTCTGAGATCAATGTGGGTGTCAGAATGAAACATGTTTGGACTTGTTTGTCTTTGTTACAGTTTCAACAATAGTCCTTTGAGAATGAGAATGAGTTTGCACGATGTCATTCCACAACAACAAGTAAGTCGATATCAATCAGTGCAATTGTTTATTGTCAAACAAGGGAGCTCGCGGTCCAACAGCTCGACTAAAAACAATGCGCGAGTGAGGTCTCCAGAGCCTGAAATAAGTGCTTGTTTTGTATATCATTGTATAGTAATTTACTGCTGTCATATCACTAAAAGTCAGTGTATCCAGAAATAGTAATAACCTTGCCGATCAAATTACGCAAAAAGTTATGACATCCGCATAGTGGAAATATCCCAAAAATTGTAACGGACCTTTCATTCATATTCTTAATTTCGCAGATTTTTTTGAAAAAGTTTTTCAGCCGGGTGGTGTTAGCAGATTTTTGACACCCCCTAGACGACAAAATGCCTAGTTAGGGCTGGTGAATCAAAGTCAATATTTACGGCAGCACCAAGATAATAAAACCGAGTGTTATACTCAGCGATTTGACAACACTAGATTAGACATTTGAAAACGAAACACGAGCTTCTCAATCAATTTGTGCACGCTCCACAGAGTAAAAACAAATCCGGTTTTTCTCTCTTGGACATAAAACAAAGTCTTTTCATCTGATTCTAGAAAAAAAATGCCAGAATTAATCGAGACATTTTATTAAAAAAATGTTGCATTGAAATTGGCAATACAAAATTTTTGCTCAATATGAAAATTGCTTTTAAAATTAAAGCATATGATCTTTATTGTCCATGATTCAATCAACGAGAAACTAGTTTCGACGAGTCAAAAGCGGTATTGTTTTCGTCTTTCAAAGAGAGAGAAAAAATGGAAAATCTTGAGTGATTTACTTGATTTTGATGAGGCTAGACCTTTTAAAATGCTATGCTCATTTTTATCTGGACAAGAATCTAAATGTCAATCTTCGGCCTGACGGAGAAAGTGACGGATTTGGGCTAATTATAAAAAAATATGCGCTTGGCTTGATTGCTTGTTCATTCATTATCAGGATTTTGATCCTTTTTGGCAACAATGACACAGTTGCCCAAACTGGTTCGTTTTCTCTCCTTTCTTTTCGTATCCATCATGATTTGCAAAGGATTCTGTCCGTCATGTCAGTTTAATAATCTGCGAGGTGTTAGGCAGTACAAAATGCTAATTTGGAAGATTTGGTTCTTGCTTTGCTACCTTTTTTGTATCGTCAAAGGAAGGCATTTAAGTCGCCATGATGAGGAAACAGATGAGCTCCCGAGACCATTGTCGAAGAGGGTGACCGCGGACATCTTGAACAGGGACAGCGACAACCGTACGGAATGTTTGCTGAAAGTCGTGATGATCAAGGAGCTCGAGTTTGACGAACAATTAGTTTGCAATCATGTCAGCACTGAGAATTGCTATCCCGTAAGTGTCATTGATGATTATTTATCGACTTTCCAATAATCATCAGGCGTCTTTTCTCTAGGTGTCAAGAGTGACATACGAATCCAAGAAGGTCAGACAGTGTCAGGACACTTATAAAACCATTTGCCATGTTGGTAAGTTACAATAGTAATTTGGATTTTAATATGGCAATAATTGCTCTGATTAATGGATTGCAGACTTTGAAGACAAGCCTCATACTGAGCGGATTAAACTTTGTCGTAATGTTCCAAACCGGAAGTGCTCAAAGTCAGCTGTCGAGGCTTCCGGTTTCCGGTCTGTCAAGGGGAGGAGGAATGAGGTGGCAATGATTTGTGAAACCATTGAGGAAACCGTTTGCCAAAGCCGGTTTAAATTCATTCAAGTCACGGAGGACAACCCTGTTTGCAAAGTGGTTCAGCAATCCATGTGCGACGACAACGGCGAAAACTGCATGGAGTTTCCTCAACGGGTAATTTTCTAATTTAATTTCCTCATTTTCATATTAACCCATTACCTCATTTCGTGAACTGAATTTTTAGGAATGTACTACCAGAAAGGTCAATGTAACAAAATTGCTTCCGAAGACTGAATGTTGGCCAGAACCAAGAGAGGTTTGCGGCAATCCATTGTGTCCAGTTGAGTTTGACGAAATATGTGAAGACATAGACAAAACGGTAATTGTACAGCAATGTCAATCATAGGCTACGTAGGAACGACCATATTTTTTTAGTTCATAAGTCAAGTCCCGACGGAGTCTTGTCACATTGAAGTGAGGCAGGTTTGTCCGGAAAAAGAGGCCATGTACCCGAAAATAATCCAGGCTGAGGAGTGCAAACCGGTTTCGAGCGAAATGTGTGCCATCGAACGGATCAATCCACGCTGGATTTCCAAGCCCATATTGAAGAAATGGTGCCCTATGGATCCAGTAAATGGAACTGATCCAGGCCAAAGTGAGGATGTTCCAGTTGACATTGGTAAGTTAGCATTGGCATCCATGAATTTCTCAATGCCCCATTGTCATAATTCATTTCAGATGATGAATTGTCAGGCTTGAACATGCCAGATGATTCCATTCGTCCAGATCCAACTACTAGTACAACAACATTAACAACAACAACAACAACAAGGCCTGATCCCACTGGAACAACAACAATTGGAATATCCAATCTGCTTGCTGGAATTGGTGGCCTTGGAGGACCTGTAGCTTCTGGAGCTGAATCCACCACAGGGACAACAACATCATCATCAACAACAATAACAGCAACTGAGTCGTCTCCATCAACATCAACAAATGGAACTTCACCTTCGACGATCACAACAGCAACTACAGCAACGACTACAACGACTACAACGACATTGACTTCTACTACTACAACAACAGCAACAGCAACAACAACAACAACAACAACAACATCTACAATGACAACAACTGTCAACCCGACAGACAAAACAACCATTGAATCAATGACATATCCTGAACCATTCTTTTCAACAACGACAGCCTTACCCGAAGAAACCTCAACATCGTTGACGAATCCAACAACCACAATTTCCGGAGATGAAAACAATCAGGTACATGATGTGACCACAATCGTTCCAATGGAAGACTCAGGGTCAGACAACCTTGATCCGGATTGTCCATATGATGCTCCCAGTTGGCGGAAGCGTAAAGACATAGTGTGTGAAGAATCCAATGTTGGATCAGCAGAGAAAGAAGGAAGACTGTCAAGATCACTTTCTGTTAGCGAGTTTCTAATCAACAACTTAACATTCCGCGATGGAAAGAGTAGAAAGCCTAAGAAATGTAGATGTCGTCCCATAAAAAACAATGGAAATCAAGGCAACAATGAAAAGCCAGAGAAACCTGACAAGCCTGACAAGCCGAATAAACCAAGCAAGCCCAACAAGCCAGGCAAGCCACAAAAACCTGGAAAGCCAGACAAGCCAGGCGAACCAGAAGAGCCTGAAAGGCCAGACAAGGAAGAAAACACTGAGAAACCCAATAAGCCAGGAATGCAAGATAAGCCAGAGAAGCCGGGTAAGCCACAAAAACCTGAGAAACCCGAGAAACCTGAAATGCCTAACAAGCCAAACAAACCAGATAAGCCAGACAAGGAAGATAAGCAAGATAAGCCAGACAAATCAGACAAGCCAAATAAGCCAGGCAAGCCACATAAACCTGGAAAACCGGACAAGCCAGACAAACCTGAAAAGCCTCCAAGGCCAGACAAGCCGATCAAGCCAGAAAAACCTGGAAAACCAGGCAACCCTGAGAAACCTGAGATGACCGACAAGCCAGACAAGCAGGACAACCCAGAAAGGCCAAGCAAACCAGGCATGCCAGATAAACCAGATAAGCCAAGTAAGCCAGGAAAGCCACAAAAACCTGGAAATCCAGATAAGACAGACAAACCTGACAAACCCAGCAAACC
>JAAUYL010016768.1_pt1 | contig 12783 bp, 15 predicted proteins | sample 7278011 | NCBI WGS metagenome assembly JAAUYL01 (sample SAMN14350225, study PRJNA611818) | marine sediment metagenome | isolation source: surface marine sediment (1.8m) | place: French Polynesia: Moorea | collected 2018-08 | reverse complement strand
GTTGCTCACGAGGTGGAGGGCGAGATTGACCGATATTACACAGACTCGTCCGAAGACGAAATCCATTTCGAAAAGAAACTGTAAGAATCTCTGTGATCAATTCTTTTACTTTGATTGGATTTGATGATGTTCTTTGTAGACTCAAACAAATACCAAGGGAAGTCCACGTCCACCTTCCTGACGGTGATGTCTTTCCGTTTAAATTCAGTCGGTAAGCTAAATCACAGATGTCGATTCCTAATGTTCAATATTTTTTTGTTAGGATGGTCATTGCCGCCGGAGCAGAATCGGGGTCCATAGCCAATCTTGTCGGAATCGGTTTGGGAGACGATTTGAGAGTTGTTCCCCTGCCAATTGAGCCTCGAAAACGTTTTGTTTACAACATTCATTGTCCTGACGGTCCCGGACTTGATTGTCCCCTTGTTGTAGACCCCTCCGGCACCTACTTCCGGTTAGCCTTTTTTAAATGATTAATTCAAAAGTAACACTGACTCTAATCAGTCTCACTTTTTTATAGGAGAGAAGGCTATGGCAACCATTATCTGTGCGGAAGGTCTCCAGAATGCGACGAGGACGAGCCTGATATTACCAATGACGACGTTGATTTCGACTTCTTTGACGAGAAAGTCTGGCCTGTGATAGCAAACAGGGCACCCTGTTTTGAGAGCATCAAAGTAAGACAAAAAGGAGAACATAATGGGAGTTTTATTAGAAAACATCTTAATATTTCCAGATTAAAAGTGCCTGGAGCGGTTTCTATGACTACAATACATGGGATCAGAATGCTGTCATTGGACCTCATCCGTATTTTGAAAATATCTTTTTTGCCACAGGATGCAGTGGTCACGGTAAAGCTTTTTTTTAATTGTAAACAATGTAGGTATTTAATTTTGTAATGATTTAGGTATTCAACAAGCACCTGCCATTGGGAGAGCGATAGCTGAGGCAATGCTGGACAACGGCTATCAAACAATCGATCTGAGTCGATTCAGTTTCGACAGAATCTTGTGCGACGAGTATCTCAAGGAAAAGTGTGTCGTCTAGCGCAAATAAAAGTTGGTCAAATCAAAATATTTATTCACAGCCATTATTTCTTGGTAAGGTACAAACAATATTTTTACTGGAAATCAATTTTAAAGTGGTTGTGTAGGCTACAGTTTTGGCTAATTAATTTCGACAATGTCGTGGCCGGTGATTTTCTTCCATTTTTGACCGAGATCCGGGCATAGTGGATCTCCCAAATTCGTCATTCGGTCAATACGTTTCTTGCAAGTTTTGTGAACGTACTTTTTTATTTTTGGATCCTAAAAATATTAATTGGTAACCAATTTGCTAAAAAGTTTGTATAGTAAAAGCTTACCTCGAAATATTCCAGATGGCGCTTGTAGAGGTATTCATAGTGAGTTGGAATGCCAGGGTAAAAATTCACCCTGGGGATTTTATCGCCGTTCATTTGAATTCCGAGCAAATTGGCCCAAACCTAAAAAAATCGTGAAATGGATAATCCGGATTAGTGATTGAGTAATCTCAAGCGTAGCGAATCTTACCAAGAATCGCTGTACTCCCCCGCATTTTTTGAAAATTTGCCAAAAAATGCTTGATTCGTGCAACCATTTTTGTCCCCATTAAAAAAAACATTTATAGGGGCATACTGGTACCCGATGCTGCCAAGAAATGCTTGATGAGTGCAACCATTTTTTTCGCCCAGCTCGAGACTTTTCTGAAGCTTGCTTCGGACTCTTACTTAATAATTAATTACCTTGACTGGATCGAATTGGGGAAGGAGGACGACAGTGCCTCCAGCATTTAATGGCGCCATGAGAGCACTGGCAATCCCGTATATTTGATAGAGGCTAAGACAGTGCAAAGTTGAGGTCGACTCGCCAAGCTGGAGGTTCTTAGTTACTTCGTCGATTGCTTGATTCAATTCTTGGTGAGTGTAGGTTATTTTCTCAGGCGGGCCTGCAAACAATATGGAATTATTTTATTGGAAAAGCTAGAGGGAGAAACAATATAACCTCAAGTCAATAATAATACACCAGGGAATTGTGAAGTGCATCAAAGAGAAAGAGAGAGAAGCGGAGGCCAAAAAGGCCAGACACTCCCGAGAGGTTAAACGATCGAGGCTCGTTTCTGATCAAATGATGCGTGCGTGTTTGTTATTGCCAAGAAAAGAACCAACCACATGTTTCTTTCTCAAAACATAATGTTGGTATTATTACCTGGCAAGCTAGCTGAATAGAGCAAAAGGGACTCCTGGTCCTTGGCGTAGTTGTTTTCATTGAAAACATCCTGATCTGGGAAATGGGCGTAATCATTGTCAAACTCTGCTTCGCTACGCTCGACCATATTTTGGTCAATGCAAATCACTTCCGGTTTGTCCAGGTTCTTTGTCACCTCGTGCACCTAGATATTCATAAAGAAACTTAAGTTTGGAAATTAATGAATCCGCTTTGTTCCATACCTTGTCCACTTGAGATGGTGCAGTAACGATCAGAGAGCTGCCAGAGTCCTTGATGAAAAACTCCAAGGCGTTTTCGGAAAGTTGGCTGGTGATGGGGACGACAGTGTTGCCAGACATCCAGATGGCCCATTGTCCTATTACGTAACTCGCACCATTCGGGCAGATCAGGGCGATTTTGTTGCCTTTTTGGTCTTTATTTTTCAGGGCTTTCTTGATCTCCAGGGACAGGTAGAAGCTCCTACATTTGACCAAAAAAAATACCACATGCAAAGTAAGAAATTCCATAATGAAGTATTTATTACCTCTTAAACAATAATTCATAGCTGTAGTCTCCATCGCGATCAGTGATAGCAATCTTGTCTTTTTGGTCACTCAAATTAATGAAAAACGGAGCATGGGGTTTGTCAAAAGATTTTCCGGCATAGGAGGCATCTCTAAAACAATAAGACAATAACTGCATATTATCATCTAATATAATAACAGAGAGACTATCTACCGATTGGAGACCGCTTTGGCTAGGGGACCATGATGGCTATTTCTGATAATCGTAGGAGAACTGCCAGCTCCATCGGCTGGAACTAGTTTGGAATTCAGATTCTTCTGATTGCCATTGCCGCTCGCGCTGAGAAGTTTGTTGGCCGCCGACACGTTGTAATAAAGGCTGCGAAGACTCCTCTGGCCTTTATCCATCCCGACCCGACCAACCACTAACAAAGTTTCCGAACGCAGTCAGATATTCAAATTTCTTCTTGAATTTTGTTGGAATCACAACTTTCAAATCGCTTTTCCCGCCTCTCCTTCCTTCCGAATTGTCGACGTCCTGCCCGTGCCAAGAATGACAACTAAATGAGCGAAACTTCCTATTTTACGGAGCTGCTTCAATTCTCTACAAAGTCGTTAGACTTATGCAATGTGAATTAGTTTAGCCCTTATCATCTACTTAGTTATTTAATTTAAGGCTTACTTTAACACCATAATTACAATTTAGACATGATAGCGGTGTACTCAAAAATGCTTCCTTTTGGCCAAGTGCCACAAATGAGGCCTCACGTGACAGCTTTCATTTTCAAAAAAATTAAAAATATTTCAAGAAACTTGAAAAGGCATGTCCTTTTGCAAAATACACGATTTTACAATCAATCCTGAAAAAAAGAAAACCATTGCTTTTTTCAAAAAAAATTTTTCGATCGGTACAAAATTGGCCATAAAGAATCAGGAGCAATCTCAATGAGGAAAACGACAGCAAATTCATTTTTTTCAAGTTCGGGGCCAAGCAATAAAGAGACTGGCCGGCAGCAAAAAAGGTGCAAGCTTTTCTTCGTTTTGATAGAAAAACAACTTCATTGGTCAAGTCAAAGTCATTAGTCAACCCTCCTAAGACGAGCTTAGATTCTAGACTTTCCATGATAATTCTTGATAAATCGTTAAAAAAATAAAAACAAGGATCTCAATTTTAAGACCGGTGTTCTTTCTTTTGGTCCCGTGTTTCTAGCAAAAAAATATTGAATTACTTACATACAAAAACAAGAAGAGACACTAAAATTCCGTATGTGCATGCGTCAGACACCCATAAATATATTGAGCATCTAATTATAAGTGGGAATTGGAAAACTATTGTTGTCTTGGTTGCACTGGCAAAAAATGGTTTGATTTTAGTCATATTAAATGCACAATAGAAGAATAGAAAGAGGAATTTTGTTATGTGTACAGCGACTCAAGATTTTTCTTCAGGCTAGCAAGACCCAACTAAATTGGCTCCCGTTCCGGCTTTCTTATGTAATATAATGTACCCAAGTAAAACGCACCTTCGCTTGAATTTCAGGCCTTATATCTTTTTTGTATCACATGTTATACAAGGTCGCAACTCACATAAGAAAGCAAAACGACAACGGTGCGTACTTCAAATGTTTAAAAATATCCTCTCCCATTAGAAAATTGCAATATAAGTAGCACTTCCGGCTCTCCTCATTTGGTCTAATTGAGTAACTTTTTGGCACGGAATAAAAAACTTTTAACCCACAAAAAACCGCGGTTCAACTTTCGGCCATTAATTTCCTCCGTTTTCGCTCTCTTTTATATTGATCTTGATGGAATGCAATTAAAGTGGAAAAATCCAAGTTTCTCAGTTAAATTCATGCTTTCCATTAACACTAAAAGGTGCGAGTTTTCTGCACCACAAAAAATCCATTTTCACCGAAAAAGTAGCGCCGCATCCATTTCATAATGGGATAAGAGCACTCACTCCATCCCATTCTTTTCATTTCAAATGAATCTCTGAAAACAAAGCCTAGGCAAAATACAGTCCGCCCAAAGTAAGAAAAACCTTGGTGGATAAATAATTAGTGGTGTCGGTCGGGTTATAACCATGTGTAAGGGTCTTGTTTAATGATTTATTACTTATGGTCGTAATGTACGAGTACATGTAACCATATATTCCAGATGTAGTGTGAAAGCATAGCGCATCACCATTTTTCTCTCGAAGCGCTATGGTCTCTCGCCAAAGGCCGCCGGTTTTATTCAGTTGTCGGCGAGCCCTCCGCCACCACGGACCTCGATTACATTTTTCTTGGCGGGAAAAAATGTGAGAAAAAAATGAGGGTCACGACGGCTTGCAATTTTCATTAATTTTTTCGCAAGAGCTCATAAAGGTTGGCAAACATGCGCTGGAAGAGGGTCTACGCTACCGCCATTTTGCTGCTGATTTCCGACCATTTCGGCCTTTCTTTGGGTAAGTAAAACTTTATACTCCCCTCCCTTGGGAGCATCCTTATTTCATTTGTCAACTATTGAGAATCTGGGGAAATCAATGCATTAACATGGCGACGCTTTGAGATGAAAAGGTCGCGCGCAGCATGCGAAGTTAAAATTGGAAAAGTTGGCGCCAACCTTTGGAGTCTTCTCACTTTTCGCGCGTAGGGGAATTTGCGAGTTAATTTGGCAACTTTGGGCTTTATTATGTGCTCACACAGGGAGGGCTTCAAACTAACAAGGCCGGCAGTTCCATTTGCATTTGAGCTCTTTTAGATAAACGACTGAGATTTTTGCCATTGTGAAAGTCCCCCTGGTAGCGCTGTGACTTTACAACCAAAGGCATTTCTTTAAATCCTTGTAGCCGTCCTCATTTTTAAGATGTCACAAAACTTTTTGGGCTACCAGAATATCGATCAGTAGGGATCTTATTGTATCTAAGTTGCGCAATATTTGCTCTTACTGTACGTGATTCTACTTCTACCCCAGGGTCAACAAATATGAAACAGTTTATTTGTTATTGCAGCGAGCAAGCTGCATCAATGATTTAATAGTTTTTTCCTGGTTTTTCCATTGCTCTTTTTTTGTTATTTGTTGGACATGCCATCACTGCCTTGCCTTCATTTGGGTGACAATAAGAAATGTCAACATCAAGACTTCGGGTTTGTTGTCTGAGTTCATAATTTTTTCCTCCTCCTTGAAAGATATAACTTTACATTTTAGTGAGATCAATAAAGAAACCACGTATTTAGATTGAGGTTACCAGGTTTTCATGAAATACATGGTTTATAGAAATGTAGACGGCCAAAGTCTGCTTGCTAATCCAAGAAGGATTTTGCAGCAAAGAGAGAGGAAAAGAAGGGGCTTTATTTTGCAGATTTAATGCGTACCCCTTGCCTCTAAGCTTTTGAGCTTATGTATACCTGAAGGGAGGATGGAATTATTTTTGCTCAAGAAACGAGAAGGATATTCTCAATTGCAGCCGGAGTATGAACTGCAAAATGTCTGGATATGGCATTAGACGAAAATGTCTCTCTTTTTTTCCAGTTTCTGCAGCTCTGTGTAAACAGCTTCAAATTGCAAAAATGCACAACAAAATACGAGCCCGGCATACTGAATGAAACCTCTCCTCTTTTGAATCATGTGAAATGCCTGCTTTCACAAGCACTTTTCAAGCCTTTTCAAAGACTCTTAAGGATTCGTGTCGTGGTGTGTAAGTGCAAAGAATATCGATGTCAAGTTTGTCATCATCTGAAAATGGGCGAATTCTTAAGTGGTTTCATTTAGTATTTACCATATGTATAGAGATATTAAGCAAGGCCAGCATTCTAAACTCAGTGGTTCCAGTCTAATGGTTGGTTGGGCATATTACGTTACAGTTTTCATCACCACACAAAGAACAGTGACAGGCAAAGTTTAGTCGTCAAAGTCTCCAGATCATGATGCCCCAACTTGTTGTTTGGACATCTATGTTAAAGGCCGCAAGGCCACAAAGGCTGGCTGGCCGCTGCAGCAAGGGTGAAGTGAAGGTTAACCAATTTCTGAGTGGTAAGCAATCTCAGACAAGCAAGAAACATTTCTACAGTAACTGGATATTGGATAATGCAATTGACTCAAGTATTTTCTCGTGTATGGTAGTCATAAATGTATTGATGTCCTTTGAAACAATCTGACAATGAAGCACTAACCTTTTCCATGATTAGTGTTCGTGTCTTGATGCCCTGACAAAATGCAATATAATCTTTTGTTGACGAAAGCTTGTCAAAACAATGCAAGGCATATTGTTTAGGTTTTCATAACCTACTGTCTTTGCTTACTTTTGCTCCATATAGTTCCATACTTCTACGTTGAGAATCACATTTTCATACTATTGATAGATAATGCGATGCAGGAGGTGGTGACATTTCCTTACGCCTCGTGCACCATTCATATGGAAGTTTGCGCGGACAAATGAAAATATGTGCGTAGAGATTTTTTCTCGCAAAATCGATGATACCATATAGAGGGGCCGGGTCTAGTCAGCTTCTCAAGAAAATCCTCTTGTCCTCAGGGGAGAAGTGAAACTAATACAGCGATATGTAGTCTGTAGCTCTTTTGTTTCTTTTTCCTTTTGATTGTGCCAGTTGTAGAACAAGCCTAAGTCGACTTTTTTTCTGAGGCTGATCCGAGGCTGCGAGGCTGCCGCCAGAGCTTAAATTGACCTCCAGCAGTCTTCTCTCTTTGCCTCACATTCTTCTTCTTTTCTCCTCCCTCCCTTCTCCTTTTTTGACGACACACAATACTGTACGGGGATTACACGGTGCCAGAAGCCTAAAAGGGGAGTTTTTTTCCAAAGAGTTGAAAACATCTGTTCAATGGACTTGGTAATATTATAAGGCCTGTTTTCATGCCTTCAAACAATAACCTTATGTAGGCCAAGCAAACATAACAAACAAGGACAGGTAAATACTGTTGTGACACGCAATCCGAATGTTTTTCAGAGGATATTTCCTTCCAACCTGCCAAAAAATGGCGTGATCCGCTTCCGTTTCCCATATTCCATATTGACAAGATAAATGCATCTTGTTTTGTTAGGATTCCTACACTTTTAGCCGTTCTGTACCAAAAACCAATCAAAAAATCAAAGGCTCTTCCTTCTCGGAACTTGGAAGCCATTTTAGCGACAGTACGACGCGATTTTCCAGATAAAAAACTAGTATTATTTTGGCTTTTTTCGCGAATTTTCGGCCCAATTTTCGAGCAATGCGTACAGTGTAAAGACGATAATTTAGTATACACTTTCACGGAAAATGAGGGCCATCCAATTTTTTTCAGAGCACGACGGCTGCGGTCTTATTTTCTCCCAAAATGGCGCTGCAGGGGATGTAAATGGTTTGGCTAAAATTCGACCACCTGATTATTTTCCCGGAATATTTTTTTGGATTTCGGGTATTTTATTTTAATTTCCGGGCAAAAATGTCCCACATCTATTGAGGTGATTACTGTATGTGACTTGAAGTGCTCTCAAACAGTTTTTTTGTTTGTGAGAACATTTAAAAAGCAGAAAGATGGCCGGCAATATCTAAAACTTGAGGTTAACAGTTATAATTTTATTTCATCGTTGCCTTAAAATAAACGTACGTGCTTCGGTGGTTTGCAGGATTGCTTGGTTAAAATAGAGTTCCCCTTATTTCTCAGATCTTTCGCAATGTAAATATTTTGCAAGAAGGGACTGCCAAGTCTTTTGGCTATGGCTCCCGCTGTTTTACGAGCCAAAGTAGGAGTTTCCTCACGTATCGTTTTTCCCGCGGGAAAATTTCTGTAGTAGTAGAGTCATAAATTCCCGGGAAATTAAAGAGAAAACACCAGGTTTTCTCACATATTTTTGGGAGGCAGCATCTTGTTGCGCATTTGCTCGAAAAAGTATTTTAAATGAAAAGTCTTCGAATAGGAGATGCTTTATCTAATAGCCGCCTCGGTTAATTAGGCAGTGGCTTCCAATGTTCTTTGCTGTGGGTGGATGGTGTGTGGCCTAATTTTTCCCCTTTCTACTGCACAAATTCCCCCTAGAGGGGGAAAAGTTAATGAAATTGAGCAATAGTGCTTTAGCCAAGAACAAATCCTGGCAGACTATGTGAACACTTTACTGAATAAGACAATAGGGAAAAAGACGCTGATTGGATTTTCCCGCGTCCTAACAATAAAAAGGTGGGGTTGATCACTTGTGAAAGTCTTGCTGACGAAAACGAAAGCTAAGTCCGAAGGGAAGCAAACTGCCAAACCGTTAATGACCAGGCAATTCGCCGTTTAATTACCCGGGGAAAAGGGCGTGAAATTGTGAAATATATCCCTCGCTCCCGCAGGGCCCAAATTACTTTTAATTTATTCCAGCGTTCCAGAGAATTTAGGAGAGGCTCTCGCAAGCTAATTTTTCATTTTATTCTATGTTTCAGGCGAGCAACGCGGGTTTTCAACTTCTACTGTTGATGAGAACGAAAAGGTAAGCATTAAAATAAAATTATAGAGAAAGTATAGTTTCATTTGCCAGTACAGAGATTTTTGCTTACCTGGTTGTATAAGCAAGCCACTGCTCTCTGGCACGGCCGCATTCCTAAATAAATTATTCATTACGGAGCAGCGCAAGATGCTATCCAAATAAATGTATTAGATTAGTGAGAACATGCGTACGTGAACTAGTGACTGCAGCTAAAAATCTAAAATATTTGTCAGAGCAAAAAATAAGTGGTTCAAAGTTTGCTTTCACGAGATATATCAATACAATGCGTCAAAATCAAAATAAGCACAACCTATTACATGTAGCGCTTTCTAGCCTGACATATTTATTAAAGTTGAATTGTTTTCGTCCACTTGTCCCATATAGTCATATTGCTGTTATTTCATAACTGCCTTTTCCCCTTGTTTTATTGGCAATAGTTTTCAAGTTGAAGTCAAAGAGCGATGATGTTTCTCAGGGCACTCTTTGCTAACCTTCTGATTTGCTCGATCCTTGAGATTGGAAATCCTGTCATCTTCAAGCAAGCTGTGGCTAAACTAGCTGAGCAAGAAGGAACATTGGGATTCAGTGCCAATGATCTTTTGCCAATCCTGGCCAACAGTGAGATCAGCGCTCCTACGACTTGTCAGGAACATAGTCCAAAGTTTGCTAGAAACACAACCACTTATGGCCGATATAATCCAGACTATTGCCTGATATCAGGACTTGGTTGGACACTACATTTTGTGATTGAATTTGCCTTGCTCCACCAGTATTATGCCTTGATTATTGTTGTTGAGAAAGAGGATCTATTAGGTAAACATGTGGATATCTGCTCTGGGCTTTGTTATTTTGTTATTTATCCGGGTTTATTATCAAGAGTTGAGAAATGATTTACACCAAACGACCAAACTGTTGTCTTCCAAAAGTGTCAAGGTCAAGCTAACGTCATGGGAGGATTTGCTGTTCCTGCCAATCGAGGGAGCTATACTTTTTGTGTCATTATCAGAAGTTGTCACAGAACATCTGATAAAGGTTCAAACAAATATCAAAGTAAGATATCTACCTGACATGACTCAACTCTTTTCGTTTAGCTGGATTCGTACATGCAAAACCAACCCAAGGCTTCTTGGCTGTTAAACAGTAACCAATCCAGAGAGGACTTGAAAGACACCAAGTGTGCTTTTGACAGTAACATTTTCACGTACTTCTTCAAAGATGGCGTTGCTACAGTTCAAGAATTCTATCGAGTCACAGAGACAACGCCATTGGTAACGAATCTGGTTGGAGTGTGGAGTCCTAATTCAGGATTGATTATGACCAAATTGCAAAAATGGGATAGAAGGACTGACCTTGGAGGCATTCAAATGACGGCTGCAGTTGCTGCTGTAACAAACAGGAAATCTTTTTGTCACCTCTCACTTGATTTACTTTCATTGATTTAGGATCCACGATACATTGAGATCTCCTGCTTGAATGGCAAAGATGGCCCACTAAAAGTCTGGGGATTTGGGTACGATATTTGGCACAGCTTTGAATTAGCTATGAACTTCAGGTATATACCCAAGCGATAGAGTTTCACTCCTTTTTCAAGTACAATTTCCAGTACAATATTTGTGCCAAGCATTGATGGTAAATGGGGTGCGAAAACACCAAATGGAACATTTGATGGAATCATTGGAATGTTGGAACGGCACGAAATCGATGCAGGTGTCTCAAGCTTTTATTTGCTTCAAGGCAGACTTGAAGTTTCAGATTTCATTGGGCCCCTGTATACATTAATGTAACATTTCTAGTAGTACAACAATAACCCAAAAATCTCTTGCATCAACATATTTTTTCTAAAAGTGATGGACTCTACTATCGCGACAGTCCAACTTTGGATCCAAATGCCTTCGTTGCACCACTGTCAGGCCACACATGGTTGGCTTATGGATGCAGTATTTTACTTTGCACTATGGCATTCTTCGCAGTCACACGTTTTGGTGGTGATCCATCAGATGGCAGACATAATCAAGATCCTTGCTTTAGCCTTATGACAATCATGCATGGGGTTTCCAATAAAGGAGCACCAGTTGAGCCAACAAAGCTTTCAGGAAGAGTGATTTTCCTATTCGTTTACCTGACGACATTGGTCATTGTTGCAGCCTATTCTGCGGCACTGACTTCCATCTTGGCAGTCCAAATCCACCAACCTCCATTCACAGATGAAGCAACAATGCTTCACAATAGTCCATACAGCATAATCACAGTGAAAGCCACATCTTACGTGGACATATTCCAGGTCTGTGTAAAATTTCGATCTGAGCTGAGCATACTGAACAATGTTATTTAATTGCAGTTTGGGACACAAGTCCAACGAGCCATTTTTGAGGATCGATTTCTGCTTACAGACACCCTTGGTGAAGCCATCAACATGTTCTTGTCCAGACCTAACCTAGTCCTGCTATGGACTGCATCCATGCTCCAGGCAAAGTTTGGCAATCTTTGTGACCTAAAAGTCATTCCCAATGTGAACTTTGACACATGGAATGTTTTCTACATTCAAAAGGAAAACCCTCACAGACAGCTGTTTAACAAGATGTAACTTAAAACACTCTTTTTTACTGATCCATCTACTTCTACTTTTATTATGTAACACAGAATCAGTCACATGGATGAAAGTGGCGAGCTTGGGAAGTACTACCGAAAATGGTTTCCAAGTCGAAACCCAGCTGACTGTAAATCTAGCCAGATAAACTCGTTGGGCATTGAAAAGGTCTTCTCATCGTTTGTCTTCATGCTCTTTGGAATCATTGTGGCCGTCCTCATGTTCTTGCTGGAAACAGTCATTCAAAGGAAAAGATTTGCTACAACGCAAAAAACTGTGCTGAGCCAATGGGCAGTTCAAGTCATGATGATCTCCAGACTCCTGCGAAATAGTGTTTTATATCCTATTCCGTTTAAAAGAAGAAGAAATGCTGCTTGAGCTAAGCACAACATGAATCCCGAATAGAAAGTAAAATGTATTTTGCGTAGGACCTTATTAAATTGTTTTGAGGGAGTTTACAAGCAATATACTTAATACTGAGGAAAAAGTCTTACGAATTGTTATGGTTCCACAATACAATCACTAGAGGCTGTTTATTAAGAGAAGCTTCTTGTACGCATATTGGTACTCGCATATAACGAAATCGTTATTTTGGCTTTTATGTTTTGACAAATGGCTTGTATTTGGTGTTTTTTAAAACAAAATGTCATTAAAGCAATGATTTAGCCTGGTAGCGCTGATGTCAAAAAACCAAAACAAAGCAAGACGCATGTTTCAATGCTGCCAGACATAAACATTTTTGACCAAAAATGTTAACTACAAGGCCTTTTTTGACAGATTTTGGTGATTTTTAAATAGCCTATTAATTGGTAACGTTTCCGTGATATGCGAGGACTTTTACGCAAAAAGAATTTGAAAACTTCATCTCTCTGCATCCAAACTCTAAGACACTTGTACTAAAGCTTGCTTTCCGTAAGATACAACAATGAAATCTTGGTGTGACGAAAAATTTGAAAAAATTAAACATTGCTGATTGACTTAAGGGCTGCATGGGCAGTAAATAACGAT